>Ga0209751_10000013_pt1 | contig 181822 bp, 220 predicted proteins | sample RifCSP13_1_FD_184019 | JGI IMG/M metagenome (GOLD analysis project Ga0209751, IMG submission 184019) | Soil microbial communities from Rifle, Colorado - Rifle CSP2_sed 13_1 (SPAdes) (version 2) | ecosystem: Environmental > Terrestrial > Deep subsurface > Rock core/Sediment | place: Rifle...
TCTGCCCAACAATGATGGCACCATTGCCCTCACCTCTGATATCACTGCCGGATCCAGCAAATGGCAGTTAAACTCAGGTGTCCTCTCTCCTTTCTCACTAACCACAGACGTCAATTTAGGCTCCACCGCGACTGCTAGTGCCAAGATATCTCTAGCCGGAAGTCTCACCCGAGGATTGGCAGCAGTCATCATCAATCAAACCGAGGCCCAAGATATCTTCGCCGCTTCAGCCTCGGGCACAAATCGCTTCGTCATCACCAACGCCGGTAATGTTGGTATCGGCGTCACGACCCCCACTTCCAAGCTCCAAATCGGCGGCGCCTCCTCTACTATTAGTAATACCTCCGGCGACATCACCATCACCCCCACCACCAACCTCATCATCTCCCAGGGCAATGTCGGAATCTTGGACACCACTCCAGAAGCTAGACTGGAAGTTACCAATACACCAACCGGAAAAGCCTTAGCAATTTTCAACGGAACCAGAACCGATCAAAACATACTCGTAGCTTCTTCTTCAGGCGCCACCCGCATGACTCTCGACACCAGCGGCAATCTCACCTTGGGCTTAGCCAGTTCCCAACAAGGTGGCCTCGTCCTGGCCAATACTACCGCTTTCACTACCACTTTAAGATCCAGCACTTTGTCCGACGAAACCTACACCTTTACTCTTCCCATTAATTCAGGTGACTCAGGTCAGATTCTCCAAACCGATGGCGCCGGTGCCACTTCCTGGATTACCAACTCCGGTGGTACGAACTTCTGGCAAAGTAACTCTGGCGCTTTAACTCCTTTCAGTACCACTCTGGATATCAATCTGGGAGCCACCGCTACCTCCAGTGCCAAAATTTCCCTTGCAGGCTCTCTCACTCGTGGTTTAGCTGCAGTCATCATCAATCAGACAGAACTATCTGACATTTTTGCCGCCTCGGCTTCTGGCATCAACCGCTTCCGGCTCACCAATAACGGAGACATCGTCCAAACTACAACCGAAACCACCGGTACCGGTTACTCACTTCTGGCTAATTCCTTAACCACCGGGCTCGGTTTTGACATCAACTCCTCCACTCTCTCTTCCGGTAGTCTACTCAGATCCTACTCCACCTCCACCGCCCTCTCCTCGGGCAACTTGGGCCTCTTTAACTGGGAACCCTCTGCCGTCGCCACTGCCTCCGGCGACCTATTCAGAATCAATATCGGCAGCGCTGGTGACACCACCGGCAATCTCTTCAACGTTACCACCTCCGGCTCGTCCCTCTTCTCGGTCAACGAAACCGCCATCACCAACTCTCTGCCCACCTCATTTACTGCCGCCGGCGACGTTTCCATTGCATATGACATTAATTTCACCAACCAAACCGCTTCCTATCTTAAATCTTCCGCCCCCCTCTACATCCAAGCCGGAGAAGCCTTCGAGTCTAATAACCTCACTCTCAAAACATACAACTCCGGCGTGATTGTTCTTGACACCGACACCGCTGGCAAAGTTCTAATAGGTACCGGCTCCGCCTCTCTCAAATTCACCGTCTCTGATCAGTTTGCCGCCACCGCCGCCGCCATGATCGAAAACTCCTTCAATGGCCCCGACGCTGACGGCCTAGTCGTTAAACTCGGTTACACTGGCAACGGCGCCCTCACAAACAGATTCGTAACTTTCCTTAATGGAAACGGTCTGACTGTAGGAAGAATCGCCGCCACCACCGGCATCGGTGTTTCCTACGACACCACTGGTGCTGACTTTGCTGAATACTTTGTCAAAAACGCCAATGAAATATTTACTACCGGCGACCTCGTCTCCGTCACCGAAAATTCAGCTACCAAATCTACCTCTCCCTACGATTCAGATATGATTGGAGTCGTCTCCAGCCAGCCCGGATTCAAAAGCGGCGAAGAAGGCCCCGATAAAGTCTTAGTAGGTATCGTCGGCCAGGTCCCCGTCAACCTTGCCTCCTATTCTCCTCCCATCAAAAAAGGCGACTTCCTCACCTCTTCTACCGAACCGGGCCGGGCCACCCGTGCCATCCGCCCCGGCTACGTTGTAGGTAAGGCGTTAGAGAACTGGACTCCCGGTTCCGGCACCAATCAAGTCCTCGTCTACCTCTCCGTCTCCTGGACCGACTCCTACGATTACTTCGCCTTCGACGACTCCGGCAATGTGACTGTCAAAGGCGACCTGTCTGCCCAGAACCTAAAAATCGTCGGCGACGAAATCATAAATCTTAAATCGTCAACCATAAATCTGGAAGCTCAAGTCGCTTCCCTCTCTGCCCAATTAAACACACTCTCTCTATCTCAAACCTCAAATCAGTTCCCAGCCGATCCCAACTGGACCCTGAGTACCGATAGCGGCCGTCTCGTTTCCAATTCCCCCATTATGGCCCCGGGGGCCACCTTCACCGGCCAGGTTTCTATAGGCACTCTTATCTTCGACGATCTCGCCGGAGACATCCGCTCCGCCACCGGCTTGTTATCCTTAAACTTCGGCGCCGCAATCCTAGATGAATTCGGTAACTTGAAAATCACCGGGTCTCTAACCGCCGACAAAATCAATATCTCCGGTCCATCACTCGGCACCGCCACCATACCCTCAGGTGTTACGATACTCGGCATCGAAACTGACGCCGTCTCTACCGCTTCTGCCATATTTGCTACCCCCATTGACACTCCCATCCCGGTATCTGCCCTGGCCACCGACTCCGGCCGCTTCGTCCTAAAGATACCCACCCCATTACCTACTGCACTCAAAATCTCATGGTGGATAGTAAACTAATTACCTTAACTTTGCGAAGCCCCGCAACTTGCGCCCTTGCGACGCACGGACGTAGACCGTGGGAGCAAGTAAGCATAGTGTGGGGGTGGGTTATAAATTAAAAATGAAACTCAAAAAACACACCACTTCCAAAATAGTCATCGCCGTCTCCCTCACCCTGATCACGGTTTTTCTAGCCTTCAATTACCTCGGCAGTCAGCCCAAAAAAGCCGACACCTGCCAGGCCCAGATGCAAAGGCTTGACCCCAAAACCCTGTCTCTAGACAGCCAGTTTACAAAAGCAAAAAAAGCGGTTTCCTTCGAAGGCAAATTCATCTCATATTCCCTCGGCTCCTCTTCCCAAATCTTCTCCCTCAAAGATTCACAAGAGAAACAATACCAACTCCGGGTAATCTTAAACAAACCTGCTGAAATCAAACTTGAACAAAATACTTACACAGACGCCCTGGAAAATATTTTCAAAATCAAAGACGCTAATCTGCCGGAAATTTCCTATCAGCTGGAACTTCCGGAAAATCTCACTCTCGACGACTCTCTAGGCGGGTTCGTTACCGTCAAGGTCAAAAATACCGGTGAAGAGCTTCTCATGTTCAAGTATCCCCAGGGCACAAATGCTGCTGGCGAAAGAATTGACTTCTCTTTCAAATTAGACGGCAATACTATTGCTATCATCCCCCTCAGAGATTGGCAGCTGGGCTGCGCCGACTCCTCCATTACTCTTTACTCCCAGATTACCGCCGTTGCCTGGGACGAGGCTCTGGTTATGGTCGGCGACAATTGCGAAGGAAACGAATGCCTCAAAGACGGCGATATTATGCAAGTCCGTCCCGCCGGCTGGAATTGGGGCACCGAGGAAAGAAAAGTTTATGCCATTGTCAAGATCCCCAAATCGCCCGCCGATCAAAGAAACGAGTATTCCTCCCGCACCATCGACCCTCCCGACCTGGCCCGCTACGCCATCGACTATACCGCTCTAGCCACAGCCCAAGAGCTCCAGGACATCCGAAATCCCAAAAAAGTCAGTCCCGTCCTCGATGCCACCTCCAAACTCGACGTCATTCGCAAAAAGCCGGATCCCAAACTATCCATTATCCCGTCGGAAAAACACCTGGCTTTCGCCGCCGCCGAGAAACTTAAAAATCAAAAGGGGTTCTGGGACAAAATCATCCCCTCCGCCAAAGCTGCCGGAGCCGTAGTTAAAACCATCGGCACTGCAGCGAACCGCGACTACAGCGACATCCAGACTTGGGAAACTGCTCAAGACGGCGACTTAGTTACCGCCCAGGAAATCCACGTCGGCGAAGTTTATAAAGACTCGGTGTTCGGCATCAACTCTGCAATATCTTTTGCCGACTCTACCACCAACTCTTCCTACTACATGCATCTGACTGCCACCGAAGGCGATCGTCATCGAGGTATACGAAATACCGGTGTAAAAATAGACTGCAAACACACAGGCACTTCTGGACTCATTGTTCAAAACGATTATACCCGGATTGAATGGTTGGAAATAACCCAATGCGACGCCGCCAACGGACATGGAGGAATCAGATTTGACAGTACCGCAACACAAACCCCAAGTAATAGTTTGGCCCAAAATATTCTTATCTACGACATGGACCAAGGTCAGGGTCTCTCATCGCACGGCATAATCTTTGGCTCAGACGGCGGCGCTAACGACCTGGATATGTCCGGCATCGTCATCAGAAATTGTGTTATCTATGACGGTGATTCCGCAGGAATTCGAGGTCAGACCAGTGTGACCATGAATGTCGCCGCCACTATCGAAAACTGCACCATTTACGGAGCCGGAGTCACAATTCGAGGGATCTACGAAGAGGGTACTACCACCACTTTTACTGTTAGAAATGTCATCGTTATGGACACTACTACAGACGACATCTTTGTTTCCAACGGTACGGTCACCAACGCTTTGTGTGAAGATAATGCCGCCGACTGCGCCGCCGGAGGCGCCGGGGTCTCTTGCACCACTTGCCAGACCAATCAAAACAAAGACACCCAATTTGTCAGTAACGCAACAGGGGGTAAAGAAGATCTCCATCTTAAATCCGGATCAGCCGCCATCGACTCCGGCACAACTGTCTCCGGCTGGTCATATGACATCGACCTTGAGTCGCGACCAGTCGGCTCCGCCTGGGACATCGGCGCCGATGAATTCAATAACCAAAACCCAGTCTCTTACTGGAATTTCGACGAAGGCCATGATTCCACCAACTATGACGCCAATACTACCTTCGCTAACAACCTCACCATGTCCGGCGCCACTTGGCAAACCGACGACATGTGCATCTCCGGCAATTGTTTAAAATTCGATGGCTCAAACGACAATACTGCCAAAACCTACTCCTCCGACACCGAACTCGCGCCAGCCACCACCTCGGCCACCATCTCGACCTGGTTCAAACATACCTCCAATCTCACCGGCACCGATACAGTTATTGGCCGCTTCGCAACCGGCGGCTACAAAATCTATACTTCTTCATCCGGCCTATGCTTCGGGATCGACAACGACGGCACTTCTTTTCCTTCCGACTCCGCCTGCACCACCACTACTTACGCCGATTCCAAATGGCACCATTTAGCCGCCGTCAAAAACGGCATTACCAGTATAGAGCTGTATATTGATGGCATCCGCGTCGGCTCCGACTTTTCTATCACCGCCAGTTCTATCTCCGGCTCATCCGCCAATTTCGTTGTCGGCGACGAGTCAACTACCGCCACCACTCCCTGGGACGGTTTTGTCGACGAAGTCAAATATTTTGCATTCGCTAAAACCGCTTCTCAAGTCGCCGCCGAATACGCCTCCCGCGGAACCACCAAAGGCGTCTCCGCCCAATTCGGCGACCCAGAGCAGCAAAACTATCTTTCCCAAAACCTAGTTGGGTATTGGAAGATGGATGAGACCGCCTCACCAGCTGTAGACTCCTCCGGTAACGGCAACTCCGGTACCTGGACAGGTGGCGCCCAGTACTACCCAAATGGCAAGTTCAACCGCAGCATCATCTTCGACGGATCCGGAGACTATGTCTCCGTCACTGATTCTGCATCTATCAGCCTCACTTCAACGATCACTATCGCCGCCTGGGCCAGCCCCAGCGCCTCCCTCGCCTCACGTGCTCTAGTTGTCAAAAACAATAGTTACCGGGTCGTCACCGACGGATCTGGAAATCCCCTATGTCAAGTCCACGACGGCTCCTCCTGGCAAACCGCCGCCACCAGTAATACTGCCCTCACGCTCAATGTTATGCGCCACGTCGCTTGCACTTACGACGGCTCGACTACCAGTATTTATGTCGACGGCCAACTAACCGGCACCAGCTCCGTAACTGCATCCATTGGCGACAACGCCAACGCCCTGGAATTTGGCCGCGACGCTGGAGGAACATATTCTGACCTAGATGGCCATCTCGACGAAGTTCGTCTATACTCCCGAGCATTATCCAGTAAAGAAGCGGAAAGCTTGTATAACTGGTCCGCAGGCCCGGTTGGCTGGTGGAAAATGGACGAAAATACCGGCGACACCGCCTATGACTCCTCCGGTACCGGCTCATATGGCACCCTCACCAACGGGCCCAAATGGGTCACCGGCAAGATCGGCGCCGCCGTCAACACCAACCGTTCCCAAGCCACCGTTTCCATCCCCGACCCCGCAGATGGCTCCCTCGACTTCGAAGCCCGAGACAGCTTTACTATGATGGCCTGGATAAGAACTTCCGACACCTCCGGAAATGCTCAGGTCATCATCGACAAAGACATCAACACTGCTAATCCCGGCTACCGCATGCGGCTCACATTGAGCTATTTCTTGGGATGTGATTACGACGACAGCATCATCGCTGGAGATAACAATTCAACGTCCACAGCCCTCAACGACGGCAAATGGCATCACGTAGCTTGTGTTAGAAACGGCACCGGAACCAAACCTATATATCATTACGTCGATGGTGTCCCAGTCAAAATAACGGATGTCGACGATTCTCTCAACACCCTTGCCAACTCCACCCAATTCGAGATCAGCCAGAACGCCACAACTCAATATTTCAGAGGTGACATCGACGATACCCGCGTCTACCGCTACGCCCTCTCAACCAAACAAATAGTCCAGGCCATGAATGCCGGCCATCCTACAGGCGGATCCCCCGTTTCCTCACAAACCGCCTACTGGAAATTCGACGAAGCCCAAGGCCAGACCGTCAACAATTCCAACTCCTCTATCTCACTTACTACCAACCGCGGCACAACCTCCGGCTCCGAATCATCAGACCCCGCCTGGGTAATCGGCGATTGCAAACTAAACGGCTGCCTGGACTACGACATGTCAGACGACGTCACCACCGTCACCAATACCAATGCCATCGACTTTGACGTGGGTCTAAACTCCGGCGTCACTTTCTCGGCCTGGATCAACCCCGACACCGTGGGCGAAAGCTCTGCCGGAGAGATCTTCAGAAAATCCGCCACCACTTATTGCCGCCTAGGCGGTAGCGCCCCCTTCCACCTGTCCTGCAGCCTCGACTTAACAAGCGACGCCACCAAAACCGTCTTTTCGGCCATCCCCTCCGGCACCTGGACCCACGTGGCTCTAACTTGGACCAATGACGACGATGACGAAATCACTCTCTGGATCAACGGCCGGGCAGTCGGTTCCTCCATCGATGGCGTCGGCCCCCCCAGTTCTGACTCTTCCAATTTAAGCATCGGCGGCGGCACATCAAATAATTTCGACGGCCGGATAGACGAATTCAAAATCTACAGCTCGGAGCTCTCCGCAGACGAAATGCTTATCGACAAAAACGCCGGCTCCGCCACCGTCTTAGGCTCCTTCTCCACCAAATCCGACGGCCTAACGGCAACGAACTCTGCCGCCGCCGCCTTCTGCATCCCCGGCGACTCGAGTACCTGCAACCCCCCCGTCGGCTGGTGGAAACTCGACAACAATACCGGTACTACCGCCGTCGACTCCTCCGGTAATGGTAACAACGGTTCATTTGTCGGCAATCCCACCTGGGGTTCAAACTGCAAATCCGGCAGCTGCATAAACACTATTATCGACGGCCAAGTCGCAGATCATGTTGCCATAGACGACACAGCTTCAGCTGGAATCCTCGACTTTTCCGATACTCAAGACTACACCACCTCAATCTGGGTAAAGGTCCTCGAGCAGGATAACCCAGAGGTCGATACCTTTCCCTTATGGAAAGGTGGATCTGCAGCTTCGACAATTGGCTACGCTATAGATATCGATGCCTCAACAGCTACCGACCCGGCCCGCTGCGCCTATACCGACGGGAATGCCGATGTTCGGGATTTGGCAGATTCTTTAGTGGACGTCGTAGACGGCCAATGGCATTTTATCTCCTGCGTCATGGACCGGAATGGATCCGAGATTGGAACCGCCGGACTCCATATTTTCGTCGACGGTATTCTCAAAGCCTCCGATACAACTTTGACCGAAGGCAGTGCCGCCGGAAACACCAACGATCTCCGCCTGGGAGAACGAAGTAACTCCAACGACTTCACCGGCAGTGTCGACGACACCCGCATTTACAACTACGCCCGCACCCCCGCCCAAATCACTTGGGACTACAACCGCCACGCTCCCATTGGCTGGTGGAAATTCGACGAGTGCAGCGGTTACAATGCCTTCGACGCCTCATTAAACGCTAACGGCGCCAGCGACGCCAAGGTCGCCACCATCTCCGCCACAGTTGCCGGTGGCAATACCAAAGTTCAGAGTTGCAATTCCGGCGACACCGCCGATATGTGGCACAACGGCACCACCGGCAAATTTAACAGCAGCCTGGATTTCGACGGCACCGACGATTACGTCGAGGTAGTCACCGAACCCGCCAATCTCGACTTCCTCGATTCCCAGGACTTCACTGTCGAAGCCTGGTTTAACCGCGACACGTTTACAACCGACGACACGGTTCTGGCTAAAAAAAGTGACCAAACAACCGCCGCCGGATATCTCCTCTATATCGACGATTCCACCGACGACCTCAACTTCGTCGTCGCCGACGGCACCGACTCATTTTCCGTCAATGGCCGGACTGCTCTCACCTCCACCGGCTGGCACCACGTCGTCGCAGTTTATGACGACGACTCCGCCACGGGCACGACCATTTACCTGGACGGAGTCGCCGACAAAGAATCAGTCTCCGGCACACTCGCCAACGTCAACTCCCTGGCCAATTCAATTAGGCTTAGAATCGGCGCCGAAGCCGACGTCAACGGCGTCAACTGGGACAACCCCTTCGACGGCCGAATCGACAACGTCAAAATCTACCAAAACGCCCTCACCGCTACCCAAGTCAAGTTGTTATATAACGAAGGCGCAGCCGTCAGATTCGGGCCGAATACCGGTTCACCTTAAAAATATGATCTCAAAATTAAAAATTAAAAATATATATAGGCTTCTCGCCTTCCTTCTCGTATTAGTCGTCTTCGCATTCGGCTTCCTTCGCCTGACGGCTCATCCCGCCGAAGCCGCCTGGTTCGACGACTCATATGGATATCGGGTCAAATTCACCTTCACTCACGACACCGATATTTCCTCTGAACGGGCCATTACATATACCCTGGACACTCTGGAGTTGACCACCGCCAATATCATGCAAGGCGACTGTGACGATATCAGATTCACCGACGGCAATGGCAAAATCCTCCGTTTCCAGATGACCGGTTCCTGTGGTTCCGCCACCAACACTTTCGAAGTCGTCTTTCCTTCAATTGTCAATGGCACCAATATCGGCTACGCCTACTACTCCAATCCCACGGCCACTTCAGCCAGTGTCAACGTCTCCGACGTTACCGCTCTCACCCCCTCCGGTGGTGACCCCGCGACTCAATCCAACCCCACCGCCAACGACGAAGTCGGCCCCGGCCCCGTCTCATATTGGAACTTCGACGAAGGCCAGGGCAATACCAACGACTCCACTCTCCAAGCCAACACCCTTACTGTCACCAATGCCGCCTGGAAAACTGAAGATCAATGCGTTTCTGACAAGTGTCTGTATTTCGACGGCAATGCCGACCGGGCATCCAAATCATATTCATCCGACACCGAACTTCTCCCCGGAACTGATTCATTTACTGTCTCCGCCTGGCTCAAACACGCCTCGACAGCCGGGGCCGACACCGCCATCTCCCGGGTTGACGCTGTCAATGGCATCGGTTGGAAAGTTTACATGAACTCCTCCGGATTTCTTTGTTTTGGTATCGACGCCGTCGCCGGGTCATTCCCCAATGATGATACCTGCACCACCTCCTCGTTTGCCGATTCTCAATGGCATTTCATAACCGCTGTGAAAAACGGCACCACAAATATCCAAATCTATGTCGATAGTTTACTTCGCGATACCCAAACCGGCATTACCTCCTCAACTCTCAACGGCACCAGCTCCCCTTTCACTGTCGGCAACGATTTTGACAACGGCACCGACGGCTGGATTGGCTTCATCGATGAAGTCAAGTATTACAATTTCGCCCGCACCGCCGCGCAGGTCAGATCCGATTACCAATCCCGCGGGACCACCAAAGGCGTCTCCGCCCAAATGGGCGACCCCGAGCAACAAAACTATCTCTCTAACGGTCTGGTTGGCCATTGGAAAATGGACGAAACCTCCGGCACCGCCGCCGACTCCTCCGGCAACGGCCTGACCCTCACCAACAACGGCACCACTACTTTTACCGGTGCCAGATTCGCCAACGGCTCCTCCCACAACGGCACCACCCAATATTTTAGTACCGCCACCGCCATTAATAGTATCCAAACTGTGGCTTTCTGGGTCAATCCCGCCTCCACTTCTGACGACTATATCAACTTGACCGCCAGCATCTACATCAACTCCAGTTCCGGTGCAGTCTCCGCCACTGGATTCACCGCCCCATCCATCTACGTCAACGGTGCTCCAAACAACAACCTTACCTCCAGCGCCTGGAATCATGTGGTCGTCACTACCACCACAGGCATCAACGCCAACGCTTTTGAAGTCGCCCGAGCCAACAGCGCATATCTCAACAATACCGGCCTTATGGACGAAGTCCGCCTCTACAACCGCACCCTCTCCCCCGCCGAAGTCAGCGCTTTATATAACTGGGCCCCCAGCCCGATAGGCCATTGGAAACTGGACGAAAATACCGGGGTCCAAGCATTTGACACGAGCGGAAACAATAATACGGGGACGCTCACCCAAGGTCCACTTTGGTCTTCAGGTAAAATAGGATCAGCGGTTAGCTTTGACGGAATTAATGACTATATCACAGTTACAGACAACAGTACGATAAATTTTGGCAGTGGTGCATTAACAATCTCCGGATGGTTTAAAACAAGTTCTTCTAGTAACGAGTACATACTAGAAAAAGATATTAATGCTTGCACAAATGCATCCTGGCTAGTAGGTGTAACCACAGCAGGAGGATGTGCAGCTGGCAAGCTGGATGCTCTTATAGGAACTACCTCCACAAGTTGTGCTCAAGAAGATATGTGCAGTGCTACGACTGTCAATGATGGAATCTGGCACCATTTTGCTCTTGTCCGAAATCCGAGTGCCACCAACTACCTTTATATCGATGGGAAACTAGACGCACAAAAAACGGATCAGGGCGGTAGTACTACCAACACCCAACCTATTACTATTGGTGCAGCCAATAATGACTCGGGCAGTTACTCGTCCTTTTTTAACGGCTTAATTGATGAGATACGGTTATACAACTACGCCCGTACTCCCAAACAGATCATCGAGGACATGAACGCCGGCCACCCGACTGTGGGCACACCCATCGGCTCCTACGTCGCTTACTGGAGTCTCGATGACGCTTCCGATACCACCGCCCAGGACCAGTCCGCCAATAACAACGATCTGACTCTCTCCGCGGCCTCTTGGACTGTCCAGGGCAAACTCGACTCTGCCTGGAACGGCACCGGCACTTCCCGCCTGGCCCGCCCGGCCAACGACTCGGATTTTGATTTCTCCGCTACCGAAGATCTTTCCCTGTCCACCTGGTTTAGATCCGACGCCCCCGGCAATCCCGCCGCCATTGAATACTTAGCCGCCAACGGCGGTCCCTCGGGCGCCGCCGGCTACGCCCTTTATGCCAACACCGACGGCACCTTGTGTTTCGGTATCGACGACGACGCCTCCTGGGGACCGGACGTCCCCTCCTGTACCACCACCGATTTTTACGACGCCGCTTGGCACCATATCGTGGGTGTTAGAGATGTCATCGCCGACAAAGTCAATCTCTACATTGACGGCATCCTCAAAAGCAGCGCTACCGACACCACCTCCGCTACATTAGACAGTGACGGCACTTTCCGCCTGGGCGACATCGACACCGACGATGCCGCCTCCGGTGAAGAGTTGGCCGGGGATCTGGACGAAGCCAAAGTCTACCGCCTGGCCCTAAACTCCAGCGATGTCCAGCTCGAGTATAACCGCGGCTCCTCTATCGTCCTGGGCTCCCTCTCCACCCAATCCGACGGCCTAACCGCCTCCAATTCCGCCGCCGCCGCTTTCTGCATCCCTGGCGATTCCAGTACCTGCTCTCCTCCTATCAACTGGTGGAAACTCGACGAGAACACTGGTACCACCGCGGTCGACTCCGCCATCGGTGAAAACGACCTTGTCCTAACCAAGGGCCCCCAGTGGGTACCAGGGAAATTAGGCTCCGCCATAAAGTATGACGGATCCACCCAGTGCGCTCTGGACACTACTTACAACGGCGCCCCTGTCACCGATGTCACCATTACCGCCTGGGTCTACGCCCGGGCTCCCGCCGCCGACGATGACGCCATCATCAATGTTTCCGGCACCGACGAAACCGAGGCCGAAAACATCAACTTTTACTTCTATATCAACGACACCAACAACGTTCTCCGCCTGGAATGGGAACACGGGGACGGCGTCAACGACGTCATCAGCTCCACCGTTGCTCCCTCCATCACTTCCGGACAATGGGTCCATTTCGCCGCCACCCGAAACACCGCCACCAACGAGGTCAAATTCTATGAAAACGGCCGTCAGTTGGGATCCACCGTGTCCTATACCAATGATCCCACCGGCGGGACTTCCGATCAACGCGTGGATATCGGCGCCGAAACTTCCACCTGTTCCAGCCCTTCAGATCAAGGTTTCAACGGCACCCTCGACGACGTCCGCATATATAATTACGCCCGCACCCCCGCCCAGATCGCCTGGGATTACAACCGCGGCTCCCCAGTCGCCTACTACGCTTTCGACGAATGCCAGGGTACCACCGCCTACGACACCGCCCCCAAGGCCGACATCCGCACCTCCGGAACCAACGGCACCATCAATCCCACCTCGCTCGGCAACACTACCGTCGGAACATGCAATTCAGGCGTCACAACCGAAATGTGGGACGATGGTTCTACCGGTAAATACAGTTCCGCCCTGGGCTTCGACGGCAGCGACGACAACGTTACTATCTCGTCAGTTTTCGGTCTTGGAACCACCAATGTTACCATCGCCACCTGGGTATATCTTTTTACTACCTCTGAAAACGGCGCTTTTGTCAAACTAGGTGACGAGAGTCCCTCAAACAACGGTTATGGAATAGGGGTGGGAGCATCCACCTTCGATAATTTAGGAAACAACCTGATAATGGTTTACGAAGGGGCCCGATGGATCGATACCAACAGGAACATCGGCACCGGTTGGCACCATGTCGCCTTGGTAGTAGGCAGTGACAACGCTTTACCCCAAGGCTTTATAGACGGTCTGTCTGTCGGCCGGTTCAATGGTTCAGGGGTCAACCTCCCCACCGACAGCACCAAAATCGGAGGGTACACTGGAAGCGGCGCTCAAAATAGATTCGGCAATTATCTTCTCGACGACGTTCGCATCTACAATTACCCCCTCAATGCCAGCCAGATGAAAACTCTTTACAACGAAGGCGCAGCCATCCGCTTCGGCCCGCAAACTGGTAGCCCGTGACTATGAAAAAAAATATCTCTCCTATCGCCATATTAACAGTTTTATTAATAATAATCGGATACATATTATATTCATTACAAAAGTCTCCTCCTACCCCTAAACAAGACCCAATCAAAGGCGTGTTGTCTATAAATACCGACAAATCCATCTATCAACCTGGGGAAAAGGTCTATATCCAAATGGCTTCGTTGGATGAAAACGGCGACACCCTTTGTGACAGCAATCTCAAGCTCGCCGTAAACTCCGAAAGATTAGAAATCACCCAATCCCCCACTTGCAGTCCTGATAATAACGTCACCAATAGTCCGGACTACACCTCATTTTTCACCCCCACCTCATCAGGCAAATACACTCTCACCCTCACCAACACTAGCAACACCATCTCCACTTCATTCGAAGTCTCAAAAGATCTGCCCGGTTTATCAATATCCCGCTGGGGGCCCACCCGCATCAACCCTGATGGCAAAACCAGATATCCCATGGTTATCACTATCACCGCCCATCAAGACTATAAAGGCAAGTTCGAAGATCGCCTCCCGCCGGAATTCACTTTTCCCTGGATCGGCCCGGCCAAACTCACTCAAAACAAAAACTCCTCCACCCTCTCCTGGGACATAGGTCTTAAAGCTGGAGAAACAATCGAGCTCAAATACGAATACTCAGTCCCTCCGACCAGTCTACAGCAATACACTATTATTGCCTCCCAATTCGAGTCCCGCCCCTGGACGCTCGCCACAACTTATGTCCAATAATAAGCGACTCATCTTCGCTCTCCCCCTGGCGCTACTCATGTTTCTCCTCTCCCCCCGCCCCGCCCGCGCCGCCATCGCCTTTGACGCCGCCAGTGAGTCAAACACAAGTACGACCGCCTGTGTCAGCGCTGCCACTTGCAGCTGGACCCACTCCCCAGTCAGCACTCCCCGCGGAATATTGGTCTTTGTATACACTCTAAACAGCTCCACCGCCAAGGACACCAGCGTCACTTATGGCGGCACTTCAATGTCGTCCATATCGGGAGGGACGGCTACTGACACCACCGGCGAACCCGCCGTCGTCCACACTTACTTCTTGGGTAGTTCCGTTCCTACCGGAAACCAAACCGTCGTTGTCAACAGAACTAACGACGCCGTCGAAGTGTATGCCGTAGCCTTCTCTGTCACCTCCAACAACCTAAACACCGAAGTCTACGCCAGTGGAATTGTCCTCATACAAAACGACGGCAGTTACGCCGAACAGAACGTCGATGACGGTTCCCCTGGCTCAAACAGTGTTCGTTTTGCCGGAGGTTTCTGGGGAGGCAACGGCGTTATGTCCGCTGGGGCAAATTCTACAGACGGACCAAATATCGATCCCGGCTCATATACCGCTTCCTCAGCATATGAAACCACCGCTGGCCAGGGCAGCCGGGCAGTTGGTTTTGCCCAGGCCGGCAACGACGATCGGGCTGGAGTTCATCTAGCCGTCCGGGAAATCATCCCCACCATCACCGTCTCTGGGTTTATTTATCAATCAAGTAATGAAACATCAGCTTATGACTGCAGCACCGGCGGCCCATACACCGTCCAACTCAGAGTCAATAATACTGGCACTTACACCGCCGACTGCACCGAAAACACTGGTGCCTGGTCAGTTGGCAGCGTCGCCGCCACTTCAGGGCAAACAATATATATTTATCTTGACGGCGAATCTATAGCCGGCAATACCGTACTCATCACCGACGCCTCCACCCAATCCAACGTCCCTATCTTTGTCAACCGCGTCACCTTGCGTGACGACGCCAACGGCAGCATCACCAATAGCGAAATCAGTACCGGCAATACCTCAGATGCCGATGATCTGATCACTTTTTCCGGTTCAGACATCACCGTCGCCTCTTCGTACGAAACCCACATCTACACCGCAGATACATATGTTCCCGGAGCCAATGTTTCCACAGGTCAATTACATATCGATACTTCTTCGACATACGATGCTGGTTCAAATACCTTAACCCTCACCGGCACATCAAGCACCGAGAAACTGATAGATAGAGACGGCACCTTCACCCAAGGCACTTCCACCGTCTCGGTTACTTCCGGATCCGGCACCCCCACTCTGCTCACCGCCGCCACTACATTTCATATCTTAACCATCAATGCCGGCGCTACGGTCATCAACGACGGCGCCGCCATAACTATTAACAACGCTGCCAGTGCTGCCCTGACTGTTACCACCGGCGTCCTCAACTTAAGTCTCACTCCTACCGGCCCGGGAGCAGGCAATGGTACCCTCACTGTGTCATCCGGGGCCACTCTCTGTTTGGGCGGGTCAGCCAGTAATACTTCCAACACTTGCGACTCCACCAACACCGTCACCACCGCCGTCACCCTTCCCACTTTCCAAACCTATACCCTAGACTCGGCCGGAACTGTCAGGTATCTTTCCGACGCCGCGACGACCGTCTCCTCCACTCCCACTTACGGCAACCTGGTTTTCAATCCCAGGTTCAATACTACATCCGAAACCTATACTCTCGGCGGAGCCATGACCATTAATGGTGACTTGACCATCAACCCCTCCGAATCAGGGGCCAGCACTCCCGCCCTCACCGTCAACGCCGCCGGCACTATCACCGTCGCCTCCGGTAAAACCACTTCCATCACCGCCTCAGATAGTGCCACGTCTAGTTTAGATATCAATCCCGGCACCAGCTATGACCTGTCAACCGGATTGCTCAATATCGGCGCCGGAGGCACTCTCGATGCCAGCAGTTCCACCTCCACCGTTACCCTTACCGGCACTTCCGGCACCCTATTCACCAGAGTCGGCACTTTCAATATCACTTCCGGCACTCCCACCGTAACCGTCACCTCTGCCTCCGGCTCCCCTACTCTCAATTCCGGAACTATCACTTTCTACAATCTCACCATCAATCCCGGTAGCATTACTATCGCCACCTCAGCCGACGATCTCACCGTCACCAATACCCTAAATGTATCGACTAACGACACCCTCTCCCTCGCCTCCGGTCAGGATCTGACCCATTCCGGCGCTACCCTCACCCTCGATGGCACCATTTCCAGCTCCGGCACCTTAATCTATCAATCCGCTACCGCTTTCCCCACTTCCGGAACCATCAGCTCGGCCCTGAGAATGGACGCCACCAACAACGACCAAACTCTCGCCGGCACCCGAACTTACGGCGGCAATGTCGAAATCTACAACAACTCCGGTGCATCCGCCAGAAACATTGTCCTAGGCTCGGCAGGTGGACAAACTCTGACCTTTGGCGGCAACGTTACTCTCAATGCCGCTAATACTCAAAGCGTCACCTTAACCGGCGCCACCAACACCCCCACGGTCAGTATCACTGGCAACCTCACCGGGACTTCGGGCAACGGCACCGAAAATATCACTACCGGTTCCAGCACCACCTGGACAGTCTCCGGAAACGTCGATTTCACCGACATCGGCACCTTCACCAGTACCAGCAACACTCTCCAAATGAACGGCTCAAGCAAAACTATTACTTCTGCCGGAGAAACTCTGAACAACTTCGCAGTTACTGGCAACTCCGTCAGCAACGTCGACAATCTCGATGTCAATGGTACATTCTCAGTCACTTCCGGCGGCTTTACCCACGGCGCCGGCGCCAATATCGATATCTTTGTCGCCGGAAATTTCACACTCAGTAGCAGCACCACTTGGACCGAAAATGTCACTTCCACCTCCCAACTCATCTTCGACGGAAATTTGGCCTACGCCGACAATAACGGCACCAAACAATCGGTAGGCAATGTCCAAATCGGCAATTCCCCCGGTGTTACCAATCTCACCACCGACTTTTCTGCCAATTCCCTCACTGTCATCGCCGGCGACGTCTTCAATACCTGCGAATACGATCTGGATATTGGCAATGGCGGCATCACTTTAAACACTGGCTCCCCCGGCGGCACCCTGGATACCTCCGCCACTGGAACTACTATCAGCTGCAGCGCCAACGAGGCCAACGAAACGACTATCAACGACGCCAACGCCTTCACCATCAACTCCGGAGCCGTTTTCGTTCAAGACGGCTCCTCCGTCATCATGGACGACACTACAGGCACCAACGCCATTACTTCCAACGGCCGCTCCTTCTACAATCTCACCGTAGACGACGGCAACGATGACGCCACTATCATCATTCTGCTCGAGGACGCCCTGGATGTAGACAACGCTCTCAATATCGCCGACGGCACCCTTGACGTCAATACCACCGAAAACAATTCTCTTACTGTCGGCGGCAACTTTACCAACAGTAGCACTTTCCAAGCCCGAAGCGGCACTGTCACCTTCAACGACGCCACCAAAACTTCCATCCTCTCTTATTCCGCCAATACCACCTTCTTCGGCCTGACCATCTCCACATCCGGCAAGCAAATGAAATTCGACGACGCCTTCCAAACCATTGTCGCCGCCAGTGGGTCATTCACCGTCCAGGGATCAGACTGCACCACCGGACGCGTTTTCCTGGATTCCGAAACCGACGACAACCCCTGGGATCTCAATGTCAACGCTTCAGCCACAGTCGATATAGATTATGCCGATGTGGAAGACTCCAACTCCACCAATGCCATTTCCGCTGCCAACTCCACCCAAATCAATGATTCAAACACCAACTGGACCATTACCGCAGGAGCTTGCGGAGCCGCCCAATACTTCAACTTCGACGGCCCCCTCAATTTCGATGGCATTAATCTTGATTAAGCCTTGACTCTTCGCTATCAAAGTATTAATCTCCATATCAAATGGCTACTTTGAACCTCGACTCTCTTCCCGACTTATTAACCGTCAAAGAAGTCGCCTCCGTCCTTCGCGTCTCCACTCTTACTATCAAACGCTGGGGTAAAAGAGGAAAATTAGTACCAATCCGCATCAACTCCCGCGGCGACCGCCGCTATAAAAAAGAGGCCATCTTGTGGCTTCTAGGTATGACACCAAAGGTCGCTTGACTTCCCCTTCCGTTGTGTAAACAATCTCTCCCCTTTCAATGTCCCTGATTGACAACCAATCACCATTAGTACTAAATAGTACTAATCTGAATTAATCATCCAAATGCCCAACAACCGCCGCGGCCTGTTCATCGTCCTCCTTCTCCTTGTGGGTTTGTTTCTCGGCTTGACTGCGGTCCGTCAAACCCAGCTCTTCAAAAAGAAAGCCGCCCTCTCTATTACCGGCACCCTGTCTTTCCCCCAAGTCACCTACGTCAACCCTGCCCCGGGTGGTAACTCAACTGTCACAGTTGGCCTTCACACCGGCAGCCAACCTATTGTCGGCGGCGACGTTCTGGTCAGGTTTGACACTAGCAGGCTGACTCTGACTGCCATCACTCCCATAACCGCATTTCGCAATTCCTTTCTTACATTCCTCCCCGTTACCAGCGCCGGCGTTTTCGACACCCCCCGCATCATCGCTTGTGCCACCTCCGGCTCGTATAACGGCAGTGCTGCATACTGCCCATCCGGACCAGGCGTAGTTGAGTTTGGTTTTGCCGCCTTCAACTGGAGCACCAATCTCACCACTCCTGCTGTCGGTTTTTCTTCAACCACACAAGTAGCCACTCTCACCTTCCAAGCCAAATCCACTCTCGGTCCCACCGTTATCCGCTTCATCCCCACATCTGGGTATACAGATTCCAGTTTCTCTTCCACCACCAATTCCAACCTCGCGGCCGTTACCACCACCGACCCGATCACAGATATTCTTGCCACTCCCGCATCTACTTCCGTCGTGACCCTAAATATCGCTTCCACCACCCCCACTCCGGATCCCACAGGAGCTCCCACTTCCACCCCGATTCCCGGCTCCTGTCAAACCGGTACTGCCACCTGGGGAATAGGCAGTCCATTTACCATCCAAACCGGGACATTTAGTGTGGAGTTTGATGCTACTCCGGGAGCTGCCTCCATGGACGGGGTGGTGGGATTATCTAATGGATCGGCCACTGCTTACACCAGCTTGGCCACAGCAGTCAGGTTTTGGACCGATGGCACCATCGAGGCCAGAAACGGGGGAGCGTACGTCGACGCTTCCACTCCCGTTACATATACCGCCGGAACCAGGTATCACTTCAAACTCGATATCAATATAGGGAGCCATACATATTCGGCATATGTCACCCCACCGGGATCAACTCAAAAGACTTTAGGGACAAATATGGCTTTCCGGACAGAGCAGGCGACAGTCAGCCAGCTAAATTACTGGAATGTGTATGCCGCCTCTGGTTCCCTCTCTGTCTGCAACTTCGTCCTGGGAACAGGAGTCCAGTTCCGTCCCGGTGACGCCGACCGCGACGGCGATGTGGATCTGGTAGATCTTGGTATCTGGGCTCGCGACTACGGCCTGTCAACTTCCCCCGCCAACTTCAACTCGGATTCAGTCGTCAACGGCCTCGACTACCTCATCTGGCGCACCAATTTCCTCCCCTCTCCCACATCCACCCCTACCCCCACCACTACCGGCCCCACTCCCACCCGCACCCCTACCCCCACACCCGCACCTCCTACTCCCACCAGAACTCCTACTCCTACCCCTTCCGGTCCCACACCCACTTTCCCTCCTCCTCAAACAGTCCAGGGCATATGGACCTCTCCCTCGGACCTGGCTGGTAAGCCTATGTCCGGAACAAGCTGGGACAGATTGAAAACAGCTGCCGACTCCAGTTACACTCCTGATATCGATAACCAAGATTCAGCAACTGACGTAAACATGTTGGCTGGAGCAATTGTCTACGCCAGAAACGGTGACGCCACTTATAGAAACAAGGTCATATCAGCTCTTAACGACGCGGTCTCAAGATTTGGCAACTGTCAAGCGACTGGTCGTACGTTAGCCTGGGCCAGAAATATGGCTGCGTATCCTCTAGCCGCTGATCTAGTAGGTTACCGCACTCCCGCCTTTGAACAATTCTTGCGGGACATGGCCGATAGATGCGTCGGTTCTCAAAATGTTTGCCCGGACAACAGGCTATATGACGCCTGTACACTCCGCACCACTTTTTCTGGTATGCCCAATAACTGGGGGCAGCTGGCTTTTGGAGCTCTAGCCGCAATTTATAGATACTTAGGCGATACTCCCAGACTACAAGCCGTCAGATATGAGTGGGTTAACGAACTTCTTTACAACGTAAATAACATCAATAACACCGTTAGTCGCAACTGGTCTTCTGATAAATCGTGGTTTACAGACCCCAATAACCTCAGGATTATTAATCCAGTTGAAGATTCTGTTAAAGGTGGAATAATTCCCGAAGACGCGCAACGCTGTGGAAGTTACAGTAGTGGATGCATTACTGGGTATACTTACGATACACTTTCGGGAATGGTTGTAGGAGCTAGAGTTCTCCAGAGAGCAGGTATGCCAATTTGGCAGGAAGGCAACGAAGCCATATATAGGGCGGGATATCGCTACTTCGTAATCCGGAATCCAGGCGGTAGTTACGGTATAACCAAATGGGTTATACCATTCATCAACAGTGCCTATCCTAACCGCAACCCCCTCCCAGACTCCCGTGATCGTGATTGGGGCTGGCAAGCAGGCTATCCATACGTCTTACCTTAAATATTCTGTGATAATTTTGCTTTTCATCTTCTTCTCCCTCGCTTCAGTCTCCTCAGTCTCCGCCCAATCTCCCTCCATCAAAGACCTCCTCCTCTCCTGGCTCACTTCCATCCAGGATCGAAACGGCGACTCCAAAGTCAACTCCCTCGACTTCGCCTCTCTTCTTTCCCTATCCCCCACCCCTACCCCCTCCGGTCCCACCTCCACCCCAATCCCTATTTCTGGCAACTCCCGCGGCTATGTCACCACACCCGGAGAACTGCTGTATGTAAAGCAAAAAGCAGCTAGCGGAGTCGAACCCTACAAAAGCGCCAAAGACACGGTAATTAGCTATGCCAACAATAGTCTAAGAACATTCAACGCCCCGGACGCCCAATGCTCTCGTCAAAATGACTACTGGTACAACTCATACACCATCGAGGCCAAAGCCATAGCCTACTGGTTGACTGGCGATACGAATTACGCCACTCAAGTGGTTGCCGGTTTGCGCGATGCCACTGCCCACCCTGCCTCCAGACTTCCTTCTGGCAACGGCGACCAATGTAATCTAAATGCCGCCTGGTACCCGCCGGGAGTAGTAATTGCGGCCGACTTAATGGAAGGCTACAGCGGTTGGAGTGCCAGCGACAAACAGGCTTTCCAAAACTATTTGGCCAACAGCGTTTATCCCTTCGCTGCGGCTTCCGGTCGCAATTCCAACAACTGGGGCACGGGCGGCGACATGTCCTCCGCATACATTGCCGATTATCTCTGGAATAGGTCGGATCTAAGACTAACCACATTGGACAATACCCCCAGAAGTCCAGCCCAGGCCTATGAATTTCACGCCCAGCGCCAAATAGGCCGCATAAACGGCACATACATCTACAACTCCGCTTGCCCATTAGATCCGGGCATTAGGGCCGACGGAGGTCTTTCAGAAGAACTTGAAAGGGGCAGTACCGGATGCTACGGCACAACTCTCCTGGCTTGCGATGCATCCTGGACTTATTCCATTACCAGCTTGGAGTCGGTCATTATGCACGCTGAACTGCTCTGGAGGCGGGGTAGTGGTGACAGGAGAATATACGATAACGTGGGTCCAAACGGAAAAGGCCAACTCAAAAAAGCCATTCTTTTTGTCGTCAATTCCTCATGCGACTGGAAAGACTCCCATAAGCATTCACTGGAGTTAACTTTCCGCTATTATCGTGACACAGACACTGCTTGCAGCTTGGGTGTAACCAGCGGATCGGGTTGCCGCTCTGGTAGATATATCGGAGATCATTGTGGCTCAATGATGCATTACGGGACAATTAGCCATGGATTTGCCGTAGGCGAGAATCCTGGACCTCCTCCCAGAGTCCCCGCACCATAATGTTTTCACTCATTATTTTCCTCACAATCTTCACTTTCCAACCTCTCTTTGCCCCCCAGCCTCCGCCCAAACCAATCCTACCATCCAACAACTCCTCCTCTCCTGGCTCAGTTCCCTCCTGGCCCAAACGCCTCCAACTGACTACTTCACCTCAAACACAAAGGTCTTCCCCAATATCCTCACCTCATAACCCGCTCCATCCACTATTCCCGAGAGTTTAACAAGGTATATTTTCCCCTCCAATTTCACCGAAACCCTTAGCCAATCCGCTTCCCCCGCTTTCCTATACTCGATTTCCCGGATAACCACCGGAGAGGAAAACCCCACCAGGACATTTCCACCACCCAAATTTGTAGTCCCGAAATTAGATACTAGTGCTGAAGCCTCAATCCTAGCTTCCTGCTTTTGCTGTACCACCCTCACCCCGGTTATCACTCCGGTAACTACAACTACCAGCCCCAGCGCCGGTAACAATAAAGCCGACACGTCCGTTGCCATCCCCCACATCTTAAAATAATTAACCTTCGCCTCCTGCGCCGGCTTAAAGTCCAAAAGCGAGTCGGTAGGAAACCACCACCTCCCGCACCTTTCACATCTTTTAACGACAACATTTGATGGGACATTCTCCCCTTGATATCTAACTAGTTTAGCATCGTCTACCGGACAGGCATTATTTCCCAGGTTCAACCATCCTTCATCAACTTCTATTTTCATCCATTTAGAAAGCATTTTGGAGTTCAAACGGTTCACCACCCATCCATCCATCCAAAATCCCCCGCACTTAAAACATCGGTACGACTGGTCACTCCCCGACAGAGTAATTTGCGTCAACGTCTCTCCGCAATCCGGACACTTCATCCTACTAGTATAAAATTCAAAACTTCAAATAACAAATTCACAAATCAAATTCAAATTTATTTTCTATTAATTGCTCCAAAAATAAGACTTAATTCCTTAGCCTCTCTCCACAACACACGAGATTCTTCTATTTTGTCAGGTTCTGCCTCAGCGAACATCCTCAGCCAATGCATTGTTTCTTTAGATTCTTTCTTGCAAATACTTATTTTTGCCCTGAAGTCGTTTTTAGAATCAGCTCCATTAGCTTCCATATAGTTAGCCCCAATGCTCGTAGCGCTTCTGATCAGCTGATTAATTAATGACCTTGTAATTTCATTGGGCCTTATTGATTTACAAAACCGAATTGAATTTTGGCCAAATATTGCAGTCCTCTCCTCCAAATCGAAGCTTTTGCTTTTTGAATTTTGAGGCTCAATTGTCATTTGTTATTTGTGAATTTGAATTTCCCCTCTCGCCGGTACCCCCACCTGCTGCCTGATTTGTACCAGCATCAACCCCGCTACTAACCCGGACAATATCACGGCAATTATCAAAAGCGGCAACAACAGGCTACCGGTCTCCGCCATCTTTCCCCACAGCCTAAAATAGTCCTTCTTAACCTCCTGGGCTGGCTTAAACCGGTACAACTCATCTCCGGGCCACCACCACCACCCACACTTGGTGCATCGTTTCACTGAGACATTAAACGGCACACTCTCCCCTTCGTACTTCATAAGCAATTGTCTGTCCCGCGGGCATCTCTCCTCTCCCACCACCATCCACTTACCCGCAATCATCTTTCCTGGCCACTTAAGGAGCTCCATCATCGTCGCTTCGTTCACCACACTTCCGTTTGTCCACCATCCCCCGCACCGCCCGCACCGCATCGCCTCCCCCACCTTCCCCATCAAAGGCGTATCAGAAAGCACCGCCCCGCAATCCGGACACCTCATGCTACCCTTTCTTTCAAAGCCCTATAAAAACGCTCCAAGTATCCCCGGGCCTTATCTGGATCCAGCTCCCGTCCGGCGAGCACGGCCAGATGCGCGCTCTTGGCCGCCTGTAGCTCGGAAAACCTGTATTTTTCCCCCAAAAACTCCCGCATTTTGTCCTCGCTCTCGCCGTTCTTCCATAAGTTTACTTCAAAATTAGCAATAATTTCCGGCTCAAACGCCAACCCCAAGTTCCGCTTAACAATCCCATATAGCGCAATCAGGGATAACTTTGCCTCCTGCCACTCCCGCCTATCTCGATGCACCAGAGCCGAGGCGAAGTGCTCCCCCGCCGTCTTGGCCAAATCTTTAGACAATCCGTATTGCTCCCTCACATATTTCACCACTTTGTCCAAAGTCAACTCCCGCCGCCAATCCATTTCCAACCTAGCGACAACCTTAGGATCAAATTTCAGATGAGCCTCCGCATCATTTCCCCCAAACCTCCGTCTCCGGCGCGAATAGTCCAATATAGCCTCTCGCAACTTCTCCGGCGTAAAATCCGGTAAATGATCCAACTCCCAGTAATACTCAGCATAATGCATTTGCCACGGCATTAGTCCGCTAGTCCTCTGCTCCCCGCTCGTCCTAATAAATAAATCCACATACGGATAAGGCTGATCCCCAGTATCCAAATACTTCTCAAATGTCTTTTCATCCACTTCTCTCAGTCTTGCTTTCAAAATTTTATTCGTCGCCCGCACTATTTCATCATGTCCTCCATAATCCAAAGCCGCATTAAAAACATGTCTATTATAGTCTCTCGTTTCTTCCTCCAACCCAGCTATATGAGAAACTAGATCCCTAGAGAATCTATCCTTACGCCCCAAATGAACGAACCTTATGCCTTCCCTCTTGGCTCGCTTGCGAACCTCGTCTACCATCTTCCAAAAAAGTGCCATTATTAATTCTATTTCCTCTTTCGACCTGTCCCAATTCTCAGTCGAAAATCCCCATACAGTAAACGTATGTACTCCCCAGTCCCGCGCCGCCTGAGCGACCCTCATACCCGCCTCAAAACCCGCTTTATGCCCCTCAAACGTATGCATCCCCCTTGCCCTAGCCCACCTCCGGTTACCGTCTAATATCAACGCAATATGATCCGGGACTTTCGTCTCAGGTGATATGGTGATCCTTTGCGCTTTAGCCATATCCGACAATCTTACACTATCTTATCTACATTAGACGTTTAATCACCTCCTCCACACTCACCAACTCTGTTTTAGTCCCGCTCCTCTCCTTCCACTCTATTTTATCTCCAGTCTTCTCAGACACCACCAACCGGACCGGGATTCCAATCAAATCCGCATCAGCAAATTTTTGACCCGCGCTCACGTCCCTATCATCCCAAAGTACGTCCACTCCAACGCCTACCAATTTTTGGTGTACCTTCTCGCCATCTTTCAAATCTACCAGATAGGCTTGAAAAGGTGCCACGCTCCTCGGCCAGACAATTCCTTTTTCATCATGACAGACCTCCACAATCGCCCCCATATTCCGGGTCGTCCCTATGCCGTAACTCCCGAACCAAATCGGCTTTTTGTTTCCATCCTTATTTATGAATAACGCCCCCATTTTCTCTGAATACTTCTTCCCCAGCGGAAAAATGTTCCCCACCTCGATCGCCCGCTTTACTTCATAATCCTTCGCCTCGCCTGCAAAAACCTCCTTATTAATAGCCTCCTTCGTTCCCGGATTGACATAAATCGTGTCTTCACCAGATTCCGCCTCCAGCTGGAATTCGTGAGTATGCTTGTCCGTAAATACTCCGCCTGCCGCCTCGGTATAGTATACTTTCACCCCAAACCTTTCATAAATCTTCAGGTACGCCTGCTTATACTTCTCATACCACTCCATCAAATCCTCCTCGCTGGTATGCAAGGAATACGCATCCTTCATCAAAAACTCCCTCCCCCGCAAAATCCCTCCCTGTGGCCGCAGCTCGTTTCGAAACTTAGTAGAAAAATGATACACATTCAACGGCAGGTCCTTATACGACCTGACAAATTTTCGAACTAGGTCCATCACTATCTCCTCATGCGTAAACGACAGGGCAAACTCTTTCCCCCGGCTGTCTTTCAGTTTATACATCACTTCGTCCGCCTCATCCCATCTCCCCGTCTGGTTCCAGATCTCTTTAGGATGCAGAAGCGGCATCAGCATTTCCTGTGCCCCGATCCTGTTCATTTCCTCTCGGATAATCTGCGTAATCTTGGAGACCACCCGCCATCCCAGAGGCAAAAGCGTCCACGACCCGGCCATCAATTGATCAATAAACCCCGCCCTTACCAACAGTCTGTGATTGGCAGTCTGCGCCTCCTTAGGTGCCTCCCGCAGGGTCTTGGGAAACATCTGGCTGTACCTCATAATAAAGATTATAATCGCTCCATGGACCAAATAGAAGAACTCCTCACTCGCGGCGTGGCCAATATTATTCCCAGCCGAGAGAAGCTAGAAAAACTCCTCCGCTCCGAACGCAAACTTAACGTCTACCTCGGCATCGACCCCACCTCTGTCCATATTCACATCGGGCACGCCACCCATCTGCACCGTCTTCAAAAACTCGCCGACCTGGGACACCATGTCACTTTCTTAATCGGCGACTTCACTGCCCTAGTTGGAGACACTTCAGACAAAGACTCAGAAAGGCCAATCCTCACCCCAGACCAAATCGAGGCCAACTGGCAAACTTATAAAAATCAAGCCGAAAAAATTATCGACTTCTCCAAGGTAGCTGTTCGTCGCAACTCCGAATGGTTGGACAAACTTTCAGCCCGAGAAATTCTCAATCTCATGTTCCAATTCTCCCTCAACGATTTTAATAGCCGCGAGCTCATCAAAAAACGCCTCGAGTCCGGCAGCTCCATCCGTCTCCCCGAAGCGTTTTATCCCGCACTTCAAGGATACGACAGTTACTCCATGGATACCGACATCCAGTTGGGTGGCTCAGACCAAACCTTCAATATGCAAGCTGGTCGCACTCTCCAAAAGTCTTGGCGCGACAAAGAGTCATTTATTCTGGTCGGCCAGTTTCTAACCGGCACCGACGGAAGAAAGATGAGCAAATCCTGGGGTAATGCCATCTGGCTTGATGATTCCCCAAACGATATATACGGCAAAGTCATGTCTATTAAAGACAAACTGATAGACGAGTATTTTTTACTCGCCACAAATATCTCCAAACCGGAAATTTCCAACCCCATGGATCTAAAAAAAGCCCTCGCCCACCAAATCGTCCTCGAACTTCACAGCGAAGCCGCATCAGACGCTGCTCAATCTTATTTCGAATCCACCTTCCAGCAAGGTCAAACACCCACCGACATCCCTGCCCACACTCTTACATCCACACCTACAATAGTGAATGCCCTTTTTGAATCTGGACTGGCTATCTCAAAATCAGAAGCCAGAAGATTGGTCGACCAAAGAGGTACTGCCATTGATGGACAAGTCGTCACTAGCTACAACGACGAAGTCCCAAGTGGTGCAACTATTAGCGTAGGTTCCCGCAAATTTGCCAAGATCATCCTCGAGTAAAAACCAGCCACACGAATTTCAGCAATCTTAGTTGCCTCCTCCACCTCCACGGTTCGTACAACAACCTCCACAACCACTCCAGTCCGGCGCCGGAGACCCATTCCGGCGGAAGCTTCGCTCTTCCTGTCAAGTAATCAAAAGCCCCCCCCACCCCCATCACGACTTTAGCCCTGATCCTACTTAAATTCCGGTAGATCCATTTCTCCTGCCATGGCGCCCCATACGCTACCATTAAAATATCCGACCTATATTTATTTATCTTACTTAAAATACTTATACTCTTATACTCTCCGGCTCTTATACTCTCCTCACCTTCATCCCATTCCCCACCGTATTTCTCCGCCATCTTCTCCGCCACCCCATCTCTTCCCCCCAAATAAAACACCCTATATTTTAGTAACTTCTCTACTAGCTTTCTCCCGGGAACTATGTTTTTTACTCCGGCCAGCCTCAGTCCCACCCCATCTGCCAAAGCCAAATCAGCCTCATTCAAAATTTTCTTAAATTCCCCATCCTCTTGAGCCAACATGATAAATTCCGGATTCACCGTTACCACAAAAAAGGGCCTATCATAGTGTTTTTTACCTATTCGACTCTCGATTATCTCTATCACTTCTTCCATTCGAGTGCTAGCCACTCTGATTTCCAAAATATCACTTGTTTCAGGTCCAATTATCTTCATTTAGCCTCAAGATAAAATTATGTAAATAATAATATTTAAAACTATAAGTTAACTAAACGCTAAACGCTAGTTACTGAACGCTATCTTCTGTTCACATTTTATCATCTTTTAAATCAAAGCCAATTGATGTAGTTACACACATTTTTCCCACATTTTATTATCGCTAATCAGTCAAAATCCTATAAGTCTCATTAGCCGCTTTTTCCCATGTAAACCCCCCCACTCTTCTTCTATCCTTCTCTATCAATTCTTTTCGCAACAAATAACTATCTATGATCAATGACAATTTATGACGCATCTCCTCTACATCATAGGGATCGAACAACAGTCCTGCCTTTCCCACTACTTCCTCCAATGCCCCTCCCCTAGACGATACTACGGGCACACCCGCCGCCATTGCCTCCAAAACAGGCAGCCCGAACCCTTCAGTTATGCTCGGCTGGACATAAACCAAAGCGCTCTTTAGTAATTCCACTCTCTCCGGCTCCGGCACAAAACCCGTAAATACCACCCTTTCTCTCACATTATACTTCTCCGGCGCAGTCAGGATTTCGTCATAACTCCACCCTAGCTTGCCACAAATAACCAGTTTGAGGCCTGAGGCTTGAGACTTAAGGCTTGCGAACGCTTCTATCAAACGTCCGAGGTTCTTCCTCGGCTGCACCGTCCCCACAAACAGCAGGTACTGCTTAGGTTTTAACCCCCACCTTTTTAGTACCTCTCCCTTTCGTCCCTCTCCTAATTTAGGAGAGGGATTAGAGGGTGAGGTATTTACACCTTCATAAACAACTTCAACCTTCCTAGAATCAGCCTTAAGTCTCTCAATTAACTGTCTCTTGGTAAATTCGCTCACCGCGATGATCTTATCGGCACTTTTTACGGCATACTTGGTAGACAAGGGTAAATACCATCGCTGCAACCAGTTCTCATACGCCGGCAGCCATTCGTACTCAATCCCATGTATCGTCACCACCGTTTTCAATGGACTGCCCAGCCCTCCGAAGCCTCGGCGAAGGATGGGCAAGGTATGTGCTGGCACCCACAACGCATCCAACCCATCCACCCAGGTCCTCGCCGCCAATCCCACTTGCGTCCAAAGATACTTCATTGGAATTTGGACTAATTGAATATTGGATCTTGTTTGTATCTCGAGATTTGGGATTTGGGATTTGACGTAAAGTATCCACTCATGTTCCTTCGCCTCCGGCAAACCCAGCAACCTCATTATCACCTCATAGCTGTATCGCTCCGTTCCCGTCGGCTGATCGATAAACGCCCGACTCGCATCAATCCCTATGCGAAGCATCTTGCTCTGCAACATTCTCATATTTCACCATACCGCCTGGACATGATCATAGCCCAGAATCTTTTTGTCTTTAGTCACCAATTTCGCCCCCAGTCTTCTGGCTGTAGCCACAATAATCCTATCCGCCGGGTCTTTGTGAAACTCCCCAGGCAAATTCACTGACTCCACCGCTGTTTCAGCATCAACAGGTATCACCTTCACAAATTCCAACTCGGTCAATTCCCTCACCCAATCTTCCATACTCATCTCTATCACTACCCTTTTCTTTTTGACCAACAACGCCAATTCCCAAGCACTTATCGCCGACACATAAATCTCACCCGACTTCCTAGCTAATCCAATCTCCCCTCGGGCAACTTTCGACAACTCACCGCCCCCATCCAACCACCACAAAAGGGCGTTGGTATCGAGCAGTGTCACTTCAAGGCCTCCCAATCTTCTAGACCTACCGGTTCAAACGGATCCTCATACTTAATCAGCTTCCCCCTAAAAACCGCCAAGGGGTCAGTTTTCTTAGCTTTATGGGGCACGATATCCACGACCGGTTTGCCAAAATCAGTCACCACCAATTGTATCTGTTTCTCCTCCACCATCCGGAAATACTCCAATGCCTTGGGTTTGAATTGAGATTTGGAGATTGTTAAATTCATGACCACAGTCATATTACCACGGTCACAATTTACTTGTCAACCCACCATCTCTCCCCATCGCTGACTATTTCCACTTCCCCATCCACATCCGTCCTTAGTATCTTAATCTCTTTATCTCTTAGTATCTTCAGTGTCTCCTCCGCCGGATGCCCATAGCGATTATTCTTCCCCGCCGAGATCACCGCCAACTGCGGCTTAACCACCCCCAACCACTCTCTAGTCATCCCCGTCTTGCTCCCATGATGCGGCACCTTCAAAACTTCCACACTTCTCAATCCCCCAGCCTCAATCATTTCGTCTTCAATCTGCCAGTCAGCGTCACCGGTCAAAAGCACATCAAATTGGCCAAAACTCAATATTCCCCCAATCGAAAAACTATTCAAATCCGTCCCATCCGTCTTTGCTCCCAGCACCGCCGAACCACTATCATCCGGAAGTTCCAAATGCGCAAAGACCCAACTCTTTTCCGGCCACACCACCTCAAACTTTATATCTCCTATCCTTATCTCATCTCCGTAATATACATTTGTCACTTGGGATTTGGTCATTGTGATTTGCCGCCGGATCGCTTCAAATCCGGCGGTCTCATTTCCCTCCACACCCATAACAAACTGTACAATAATATAACCTTTCATAACATCCACAAGTCCCCCAATATGATCCGCTTGGGGATGTGTAGCCACCGCCGCTTCTATTTGTTTATCCCAAAATGGCATATGCCGGTTCAAACACCCCACCACCCTATCATTTGGACCAGCATCTATCAATATTTGAGTAGTTTTTTGGTAAATCAAAATCGCATCTCCTTGCCCCACGTCGCAAAACACCACATGCAACTTATCGTCAGGTAGAGTCAATACCGCAACCCAAACTGTTACCGCCGCCAAGACCAGTATTTTATACATATGGCCAAAACCAAATAATAGCCCGCTACCCACTCCCACCCCAAATCCCCCATCTGTATATTCGCCCAGCTCCACCCGGCCACTGTTTCCACCACCCACACCACATACCGCAAAAGCGGCCAGGCCAGGAAGGATACCAATTGACCCGCCTCTGCCCAAATTACCCCGGCCAAAACCGCTACTCCCAATATCTGCATCACAACAGGTACTGCCCACAACACGACCAGGTTAGATATTGGAGCCACCACACTCAAATTCCCAAAATAGTGCCAAATTATAGGTAGTGTCATAATCTGAGCAGCTAGAGTCACTTTTAAATCCTCGACAAATGTCAACCCCAAAGAGCCCAGCCAGCCGATCGATCCCTCCACATTGCGCAAACTGGTGACCCCCATCACTCCCACGGTTGCTGCTACAGACAACAAAAACCCCACATCGGATAGATAATCCGGGTTCACAACCAGCATCGTCCACACCGTCAGCCCCAACATCCACCACCCCCCGCTTTTCCTACCCCACACCAGCCCCAAAAAACCCAATGTAGCCATTACTCCTGCCCGCACCACTGCCGCCGACAACCCTGCCATCACCATATACAAAATAATGAAAAATATGACATATGGTATCGACCGTCGCCTGCCCCAAATCTTCCACCCCCATCCCATTACCCAGCCGGCCACCACAGCCACGTTATATCCCGAAGCAGCAGTAATGTGGCTTAACCCTGCACTTCTGAATTCCCCCGTCAACTCCCGGCTCATGGCCTCGTCTCCTCCCAGAAGCACCCCACTCGCCAAACCCCCCTCATCCTGCCCCAACCAAGCTACTAAGTCCTGCTGCCATTTCCGTTTTAAATCCACAATCCACCCCACCCACTTGTTCTCCTCCCCCAGTATCTGAAAGTCTCGGGCTTGTAGCTCTAACCTCGTATCTCCATTCTTTGTTACTTTAGAAACAAGCTTGCCAGTCGTCACAAACCGCTGTCCATATCGCATCTGCTCGCCCCTTGGCCATCGCACTCCTATCCCCTCCACTCTTATATAGTTCCCCCCGCCCAGCGATTCTACTCTACCGTAAATTTTCACTACCATGTTTTCCACAAAATTACGCCTTACATTATATTTAGAATACACCCGAAACCCCAAAATCAAAATCATTACACACCAAATTACATACCATCTCACCATGCTACTATCGATTCTTTTATTTGGTCAAATACTTTTTGGCCCACGACCTTTTTAGATACCAGCTCCTCTATCTTTCCATACGGCCGCCCGGAAATGATTTTACCTGCCGTCACCGGCCCTATCCCAATCAACCCCTCCAACTCCGCCTGCGAAGCCATGTTTATATTGATTTTTGAATTTGGAGTTTGATTTGACATTTGAGTTTTGTCATTTGAATTTATTGACGGAACATATATCTTTTGCCCATCCACCACTCTGGCTGCTCTATTAAGATTTATTTCTATCCACTTTGTATCAGATTCCACAGACAATCCACCGGCCGCCTCCAACGCCTCCTCAACCCGAGCGCCAAATTTCAAAGCATAGACTCCAGGCTTTACCACTGATCCCGAAACATCTACCGCTATAGCAGCAGAATTTGTAGCTTCACCTCCACTCAATTCGGTCTGGGCAGACAATATTTCCACCTCAGGTTGATTCTGCAACTTCCACCAACCCACACCCAAACCAATTAAAATCAAGCTCGCAAGGCCCAAAACTACGGGCCAATATTTCGCCTGCCACCCGCTAGGATCCATTAGTGACTAAATTTAAAATCTTTCCCGGCACAAATACAATCCCGTACTTAGTACCAATCACATGTTTAGCCACGTTTCCAATCTTCAAAGCCTCCTCGATCACATACTCCAGCTCTTCTGCTCTTGCACTCTCCAGCTCTATTCTCCCCCTCATCTTCCCATTTACCTGCACTACCAGCACAACCATCCTGCTCCCCACCAGCCTCGTATCAAACTCGGGCCATTTTTGGTTATGCACAGACTCAAACTTATCAGCACTCCCCCGCAACTGCTGATAAAGTTCCTCGGCCATATACGGAGCATACGGTGCCATGACCAAAGCCATCTTCCTCCACACATCTGCCCAATTTCCGCCCGCCCCCGTCTTGAGCGCCACCTCCAAACTATTCAAGCTCTCCATCATCGCCGCCACCGCCGTGTTAAAAGACATGGTCTCCAAATCTTTCGTCACCCGATCCACCAATTTATTGGCAATCACATCCGCTTCCCCCACCTCGCCCCGCAAATCGCGCGTCTTACCAAACAAATTCCATACCCGGTTCAAAAATCGCTTCACTCCCTCCACCCCAGCCGTACTCCAAGCCTTAGTAGCATCCAGTGGCCCCATAAACATCTCATACATCCTCAACGTATCCGCTCCGAATTTATCTACTACCTCGGTCGGGTTGACCACATTTCCCCACCTCTTACTCATTTTCCGATTGTCCTCTCCCAATACATGCCCGTTTTTATAAAATTTAGCAAACGGCTCATCCATCTTCACCAAACCCAAATCAAAAAGCACCTTAGTCATAAACCGAGCATAAATCAAGTGTGTCGTGGCGTGATCCCCCCCCACATACAAATCTACCGGCATCCACTCCTCCACTTTCTTTGTATCCCAGATCTTTTTTTTGTTATGCGAATCGCAAAACCGCAAAAAATACCACGTCGAGTCCACAAAGGTATCCATGGTATCCACCTCCCGTCTCCCCACTCCTCCACATTTCGGACAAACTACATCTTTCTGGAAACTTTTAGATCTAGTAATTGGCGACTGGCCGGTCGGCTTGAAATCCACATCGGTTGGCAGTAAGACCGGTAATTGATCTTCCGGAACCGGATTCCATTTGCATATATCGCAAAATATCATCGGTATCGGCGCCCCCCAGTACCTCTGCCGGGAAATCAGCCAATCCCGCAGGTGATATGTCACCTCTCTCGTCCCCAACCCGTCTTTAACCATCCTCTCTCTGGCTTCAACCGAGTGCACCCCGCCATACTCACCTGAATTTATCAGCTCTCCCTCACCTTCATAAGGCTCAAGCCCCAACATCAAAAAGTCAGCCTGTTCCTTCCATCTCACTTCTCCCTTCAAAGTCATTGATCTCTTTTTTTCTTCATAAATAGCACTTCGAGACAAACACAACACCCCAACTCCCCACAACTTTCTTTCTTGAACCATATCGGCCCACCTGCTTTCTAATACTTCAGGATTAGACGACTCCAACTTAACAATGTAGCCCTTTTCATTCACCTCTATCGCAGATATATCTACATGTATATCTCCCCGACTCGAGTCCTTTATCGCCTGAAAATAGTATTTAGTATTTTTTCCCTTGGGCCACAGAGTCTCAACCTCATAGCCCAAACTAACAAACTGACTTCTCCACCAATCAACATCTTCTTTCAATATAAGTAAGTCAATATCTTCGTTCTCCCTAAACTCCTCACCTACTTGTGCAGCCACTGCCCAACCCCCACTCAATATCAACCTTTTGTCATTTTTATTACCCAGCTCAAACAACTCTTTGATTGCTTTGCGATTACGTTCTTGCCTCCCTTTATAGTAATTCCTCGCATTCTCGTCCACGTACACTCTCTGTGGCAACACTACCGGCAATACATCGATACTATGCTTCCCAGCAAACTGAAAGTCCCGCTCGTCATGGGCCGGCACGCCCATGACCACTCCGGTACCCACGTCTTTAAGCACATAATCTGCCACATACACGGGTAATTTCTCGCCATTCGCTGGATTAATAGCCATCAAATCTGTTTTCACTCCCGTTTTTTGCTTATTATCTTTTTTCCTCTCCTCTTCTGATCTATCCAGAGCTTCTTTGACATACTCCCCAATGTCTAACGGCATCTTCCAACCCTGCGTTTTCCAGTCTCGAGCCACTTCCGGAGCCACCACCACAAACGCCACCCCAAAAATAGTATCTAACCTTGTGGTAAACACCTCAGGTTTAATTGTGAATTGTGAATTGTGAATTGTGAATTGAACCCTAGCTCCTTCTTTTCTTCCTATCCAGTTCCTCTGCATGGCTTTCGTCGAAGCCGGCCAGTCAATTCTATCCAGCCCTTCAAGCAACCTATCTGCGTACTTTGTAATCGCCAAAAACCATTGCTCCATCTCCTTCAAAACCACCGGAGTGTCGCACCGCTCGCACCTGCCTTCTACTACTTGTTCATTTGCCAAGACAGTCTCGCACGACGGGCACCAGTTAACCACAGCACTAGCCCGATACGCCAGTCCCTTCTCATACAGCTGGATAAACAGCCACTGGGTCCATCTATAATAATCCGGGCTACTTGTGTCTATCTCCCGTTCCCAATCATAAGAAAGTTCCCCTGCTGCCATTTGCCTCTTAAAGTTCTGGATATTTGCGTGTGTTGACTTATCGGGATGCACTCCATGCTTGATTGCATAATTTTCTGCTGGCAAGCCAAAAGCATCCCACCCCATTGGGTGCAGCACTTGATGTCCCGACATTCTCCAATACCGGGCCACAATGTCAGTTGCCACATATCCCAGCATATGACCCACATGCAATCCAGAAGCCGATGGGTAAGGAAACATGTCCAAAATATATCTCTTGCGGCCACCCTTCGGATCGCCAGTCGCGTATAACGAGTTTTTATCCCATACCTTAGGCCACTTTTTCTCGAGAGACTTCGGGTCGTATTTCTCCATTACACACAATTTTAAATCTCCCAATCCCATATCGCAACCTCCAGCCACAAGTCAAATCTAATCCTATAGCCGCTTCTTCCGAAATTCCCTTCCTTGTGTCTCAAAACTTGTCATTTTTGTTTCATTCTCCAATCATCAATCCAATTGGTCAATTTCTCAAACTGGCAATCAAAACAATAAATCGCCAACGTTAATTTCGCTTTACCCTGTAAGCAAATCACGTTTCATATAAAAACACCAAAAGAATCCATACCAAGATTATCCACAATCCTGTTGACAATTAGTTACATCGTACTATTATCAGCATATAATATCTAATAATTAATATAATTTATATAATTTAGCTTCATATAATTAAACCGTGGCAACTGATTATACCGAATCCCTTCGCTCTAAATTCGCCCAATTCCTGGGCCCACTGGGCGTTAGCCATAATACTTATAAAAACTACCTTTCGGATCTGCTTCACTTTTTCGACTGGTACGCTTCACTTGGTCTCACTCTTTCCCCCGAAAACATAGCCGATTCTCTCACCCCCACCCAGCTAGCCCACTATCGTGATCATCTCATCTCGCACTCGCCAGTAACAACCGCCAACCGCCGCCTTTCTACCCTCCGTCGGTTCTGCCAATTCGCCTTTTCCCAAAACATCTTGCCCTCCGACCCTTCTGCCAACCTAAGCAACATCTCCCAACCCCTAACCGCCCAGGAAGCCATCCTCACCCGCTTCCGTTCTTTTCTCAAATCAGAAGGGGCCTCGATCGTCACCATAAAAAATTATCTGTCCGATGCTAGATACTTCATGCAGTTCTCCCCTCAGCTCGACCCCGACCTTTCGGCATACACTTTGCACCTCCAAGCCACCTTCTCCCCCTCCACCGCATTACGCCGATTGTCCTCGGCAAAAAAACTTGTATACTTTCTCCAATCCCAACCTCCCCTTCCGCCCCTGGAAACACCTCCTCCGGCACCGGAGCTAGTCCCCACACCGATCACTCCAGAGACCTATTTGTCAGAAGTGGTACCAGAAGACCTACCTCCCCCACCTCCCCCCATTCCTTCATCATCCAACCAAACTCTCCTCAATCAACTGGATCTCTCTTTTCCCCCTGAGATTTCCCACGAGACCTCTATCCCGCCTTCACCACCCCCATCTCCCGTTAGTCCGAATAGAACAACGAGTTATTCCACCAGCCGTCTCTCCACCATTATCATTATCGTCACTCTAGTCGGCTGTATCCTGACGGCGATAGCCGCTTATCTCCTCGCCCGCTCCGAACCCGGTCAAATTATCGACCCCTCCTCCACCTCGCAACCCCTGCCGTAAATCGGCTCTATAACAACTCGCTCCATTTGCTCTCGACTCTCGCATCCTGAACATATTCCCCATAACTTCTCCACTTACGCTCCCCCTCCCCCAACTCCTTTAATATGGGTAAACAATTTACCCAAGTGTCTCGACCTCCATTCAGATAAATCTTATAACTTGAATGGGGATAATCCTCAACCCGTGAACTGGTAATTGCCTCCACGGGCCCGAACCGCCTTATCGTCCTGGCCATTGACCTCAAATGAATATATCGGGAAACACTCAGCGCCTGATCCATATTCTCTACTCTCAAGGCTTTATATATTCCCTCCCACAATCCCCCCCTCCTTTTGTGCTTCTTATTAAAATACATTACATATCCCGTCAGCACCCTCCTCATAAATTTAGTCATCCCGGTTTTTGTCTTTTGGCTAACCAACAAATAAAAATTGTTTGGCATCAAGCAATATGCCCACACCTCCACCTCCCCGTGCAAGTTCATTGCCTGCTTTCTTCTGGCTAAATACGGCCGTTCACTTTTAAACCCCGGTATTACCGGCTCCGGATGATACTCGTCCACGTATCTCTGGCACAAACTCAAAAACTCATTGTAATCCTGGTCGGAGCCAAACACCTCCCGTCCGTCTATTCCCCTATTATATATATAGTATACTCCGTCTTCCTGATAACTCTTGACTCTGTACTTAGCTGGCATATTCACGGTCTGACCTATTGCGCTACAGGTCCAACCTTATCTATAATTCTTCTTGACACGCTTGTCAATCACCACTTAAATATTAGTATCATGAAACTTTCCCTGCCTCTCCAAAAAGCCGGGTTCTTCACCGTTCTCGCTGCCATATTCCTCTTACCTCTCTTCTTTTTGCCCATCACCTCCGAATTTTATGAATTCAACAAACAAGCACTACTTGCTACAGTTGCCCTTACCTCTCTCACTCTTTGGTCAATTTCACTTGTAGCCGATAAACAGGTCCGTATCACCCGCTCCCCCTTCGGCCTGCCCTTTCTCACTCTGGCGGCAGCCTGGTTATTGTCCACCTTTTTGAAAACCCCCAACCGGGTAGACGCCTTTCTCGACCCTGGATCTACTACCACTATCCTTTCTCTAGTCATCCTCTTCTTCACTTCAATAAATCTTATCCGTACCCGCAAGGAACTGGATTCGGTCACCATGGCCCTTATCTCGTCCGTCACCCTACTCGCCGTCATCTCCATCATCTGGGGCGTGGGGATTGGTGAAAAAATTGCCCCGTTCCCTTTCCTCAAAACCCCACTTTGGACACCCACCGGCAATCCTATCAGCACCCTCTCTCTCCTTTTGGGACTAGTGCCTTTCCTAGTCATTTCCATCGTTAAATCCAAAGAGTCCTCACCCCGCACCCTTCTTTTGGCCGTTTCCCTTTTCTTGTGTGTCATCTCCTCGGCCATAATCAGCTACCGCATGTTCAGGCCCAACCCCAACTCCCCCATCTCCGCCATCTTCCTCCCCCAACGTTTCAGTTGGGCAGTGGCGTTAGAATCACTCAAAATCTCACCCCTTTTGGGCACCGGCCCTTCCACCTACCTAGCGGATTTCACTCGTTTCCGCCCAGTGACCTATAACCTCACCCCCATTTGGAACATTCGTTTCGCCGCCGCCAGTAATTACTACTTACATCTTTTAACCACGGTCGGATTAATAGGTCTTCTGGCCTACCTATTTCTCGCCCTGCGCTCCACCAGCCTCCTACTCAAAACTTTCAGTTCTTCAGCCGAGACCCCCCTCCACTCCGCTTGCCTAGGCGCTCTTACCTCAGTCGTCTTGCTTTTCATCTCCCAAGTATTTCTTCCAGGCACTATTACTATCTTGACTTTCGTAGTCATCCTTATGATCATCGCCTCCGTTTCCCTAAAACTCGCCGGTTCCTCACTCGTCCACGAAGCCACAATCGATATTGTCGCCGCCACTGATAGCGGCACCCGCTCCCCCCTCCTCCCATACATTACTCTGGTCCTGGCCCTGAGCCTGGCCATTCCTTCCTTTTACCTGGGCGGCCGGGCGTATTACGCTGAGACACTTTTCCAACAAGCAGTTGTGGCAGCCGCCGCCAACGATGGCAAAAAGACCTACGACACGCTCATTGCCACCATAGCCGCCAACCCCTTCCGAGACACATACCGCCTGGCCTACGCTCAAACTAACCTATTACTAGCCGGTGTCCTCTCGACCAAAAAAGATATCACCGATTCCGATCGCCAAGTCATTACCCAGCTCATCCAACAAGCCATCCGCGAAGCCAAGAATGCCGTGGCCCTCAACCCCGCCAAAGTCGCAAACGTCGAAAACCTGGCCACTACCTACCGTAACCTTATTAATCTCGCCCAAGGATCGGACGCCTGGACAGTGGCTTCCTACCAACAAGCCATCGCTCTTGATCCCACCAACCCCAACCTACGCATCGCTCTGGGTGGTACCCTCTACGCCCTCAAAAACTACTCCGAAGCCGCCCGCTTCTTCCAATCCGCTGTTGACCTCAAGCCAAATCTCCCCAACGCCTACTACAACCTAGGGGCGACTTACCGCGAACAGGGCGACTATCCCAAAGCACTCGCCGCCTTGCAGAACGTCTCAAACCTAGTAGACCGCGGTTCGGCCGACTATACCAAGGTCCAAACCGAGCTAGATGACCTGAGAAAGAAGTTAGGCGAAGCCGCCGCCCAGGCTCCTGCTGCCGCCCCGGCTAAAACGGAACTAGAGTCCCCCCAGCCCCTTCCTTCCCCCAAGCTTAACCCTCCCCTCAAGCTTCCCGCCGAACTCGGCCCAGAATCTTCCCCCTCCCCCACCCCCATACCATAAATCTCCCCTCTGGTAAAATGACACAACAGGGCCTATAGGTAAGTGGTATACCGGATCGTTCGCAACGATCAGTCGCCAGTCCGATTCTGGCTAGGTCCACAAGATCCAATTTCAAATTTCAAATTTTTAATTTAAAATTGGGACTCCGGGCCCGTGGTATACCGGTAACACATCTCCATGGCATGGAGAAGTAAGGGGTTCAATTCCCCTCGGGTCCACAAACTTAACTTCTACTTCAAAAACTCCAGTGGGTTTAGATTGGTTCCCCCCCTGTGAATCTCAAAATGCAAATGGGGTCCGGTAGACCTGCCTGTCGATCCTTCCAACCCTATCTGATCTCCTCGTCTTACCGTTTGGCCGGCAACGACCGATACTTTGGATAAATGGGCATATAGGGTCTGATAACCGTTTCCATGGTCAATGATCACCCTATTACCATATCCGCCATTGTCCGGCCAGCCAGCCACCGTCACTTTCCCGGAGTCGGCAGCCAAAACCGGCGTCCCAAATGCCGTCGCAATATCCAATCCCCGGTGATACCAGACAAACCGCTGGGTAATCCGCCCGCCGATCGGCCACACGAACTGGCCCAGTGCCGATACCGCACCCGCGTCCGGAGTCCTCTGAGCCACATACAAAGTCGGTGACCAGGGCACTTCACGTGGCTTTTTCCCCTCGGGCACTATCAATTCTTGTCCCACCGCCAGCGCAAAGGTCTCATTATCGGTAAATGTGTTAAACGGGAAATCCACAATTGCCTGGGTATCGGCGCTGTATTTTTTGGCGATTGAATAAATCGTCTCCCCCCTAGTCACTTTGTGTCTTACCCCAGACACCGGCAATATCCGTAACCTCTGTCCCGGCCGGATTGCCCCCACCGTTGCCAAGTTATTCTCCCACCGGATAGTATCGCTATCGATACCAAACTTGGTCGCGATCCCGGACACCGTGTCTCCCCCGGCCACGGTATATTCCAGGACTTTATCCCTCACCTTGTCCGACACAATTGTCACCGTCGCGTTTTCCGTTACCTCCATAACTACAGCCGATGGCGAAGACTCCGGCTCGCCGGAATTCCCCACTCCGGGAAAAGAACTAGCCAATACCGGGGCCAAAGTTATCCCCATAGCCGCCAACCCCGCCATCCCGGTGTGCACGAACGGCCGAGCAAACCGCCCCCGCTGCCGGTACAAAGTCTGGGCCACCCACCTCTTAACCGCCTCAAATTTCGAAAACCATCTATACCCCCGCCGAAAAGCCCAAGCCCACCAAGCCTGACAATATTCCCAAAAATCACTTCCAACACCCATAACCCTTTTTCTAATACTCATCGGCTCAACGAATATAACCTATGAAAATCACAAACGCAAAATTGCTTTCTCAAAGGCCCCCTTATCCGATCTTTCCACCTCGGTTTTACCTATCAGTTGTGTGGTCTCATGTCCCATCCCGGCGGCCACAACAATATCCCCCGCCTTGGCCATTTCCACCCCCATCTCAATCGCCCGATCCCGGTCATCCTCTCTACGTGGCCTCCTCCTCATCCCACTCACAATCTGCTCATAAATTTCATCCTGGGATTCGCTTCTCACATCGTCCGTCGTCACTATCACCTCATCGGCGTATTTATCAGCAATCCGTCCCATCACCGGCCTTTTCTCTTTATCCCGTTCTCCAGTGCAACCAAAAACAAGTATTATCTTACTTTTCGTCTCACGCCTTAGACTAACCAGCAACTGTTCTAGTGCGTTTGGCGTATGGGCAAAATCCACAATACACCTAAACTTCTGCCCCATTTTCACCTCTTCTCTTCTCCCCGGCACCCCCGCAAACCCCTTCACAGTCTTATTGATTGTTGAGTCTTGAATCTTGAATATTTTAGCGACCGCAACTGCGGCTGCGATGTTATATTTATTGTATTCCCCCCTCAAACCCGGGTTTATATCTCTATTTTTAGTTTTTGAATATTTGATAATTTCAGCTTCAGAACTTATTTGAAAATTGGTGCTTGAAAATTGAAAATTGGGCAAAACCGCATATTTAACATTCCTAAACAATTTCGCCTTCGCAGCCACATACTCTTCCATAGTTTTGTGATAGTCCAAGTGTTCATGCGTAATATTCGTCAGTACCCCAATCTTAAAATTGCACCCCACCACCCGATTTTGATCCAACCCATGAGAGGTCACTTCCAAAACCACATGCGTACATCCCGTGTCTACCATTTGTCGCAATAGTTTTTGCAACACAGAAGCATCCGGGTTTGTCACATGTAAGCCTCCAGAGTTTACCGTCGTCACATACCCAGCTTTAATTCCCGCGGCTTTCAAAATCTCGTATATCAACGTCGTCGTAGTCGTCTTTCCATCCGTCCCCGTCACCCCAATTACAGTCAAATTCCTAGCGGGATACCCATAATAAACCACCCAAAACCAAGACCTAAACCAGTGATAAACATTTTTCAACCTTCTAATCATCAGTGAATTCTATCAAATGTCCTGAAAACTCGGAAAACTCAGACATCAGAACTTCAGAATTGACCAGAACGCCAGATTGAATGCAATTTGTTTAGTCTCCTCGAAAGGATTTTGTATTTATCAGCCAGAATCTTGGCTTCCTCTGTCAGCCGAGGGACTGCAATTGCAAGAGCCCGCAAATGGGAAATTACTTCATCACTTGACCCAATTGCAATCATTTACCTGGGCAGAAATCGATTTCCCCGCTCTTTTAATTTGCTTAACCGAATCGTACTCAGCTTTCGGAACTCGCAATAAAAATGTATACAAACCGCGTAATAACGTTAACGACTCCCGATACACTTCGAGGTCCATCACGTCCCTAATCACAATGTTATCCTATCAGATCTTCTGATGTCCGACACACTGACATTCTGATTCTCCGAGTTTTCTGAGTTTATATCACAGCGACGCTAGCCACACTCCAAACACAGCCAGAACTATCCCAGTCAGCCACGCGCGAGCTACGATTTTGGGCTCTTCCCAGCCTAGAAGCTGCAGCCAATGATGCAAGGGAGCAATCAGAAAAATCCGCTTTTTCATAAACCTTTTACTATACAGCTGCAGCATGCTGCTTACCCCCTCCGCTATAAACACCCCGCCGATAATCAGCATGGCTATCATCCGCCCTGAAAGTAGTCCCACCACCGCCAATGTCGCCCCAAAAGCCAACCCCCCCATGTTCCCCAGCATTATCCGGGCCGGATAAATATTAAAATACAAAAACGCAGCCAATGCTCCGATCCACACCGCGATAAACGTCGCCAAAACCTGGTCTAGTCCAGCAAGAGCAATCACCCAGAACGCCATCAGACAAATAAGAAGCAGCCCGCCCGACAGCCCATCTAATCCATCCGTAATATCAAACGCATTGGCAAATCCCACTATCAAGAAAGCCGCCAATGGCAAATATGCAAGTCCCAGGCGCCATATTCCAAAAAATGGAATGTAGACAAAATCAATTTTCAGCCCCCAGTACAAAATTGCCGCAGCAGTCAGCCCCACCACCCATTGCAATAAAAATTTATGCCTCATCCGAAGCCCAAAAAATCCCGACCTGCCAAATCCCAGGATTTTTATTAAATCATCATAAAATCCCAAAGCCGCAAAACCTGCAAATGTCACAAATATCGCCGCCAGTTCCCACCCCGGTGGATATCCCCAAATTAGTCCCCGGTCCAACGTAAACTTTTCCGAAGCAATTGCAAACAAAATAATAACGACCAGCGCTACCAGTATCCCTCCACCAGTGGGCACTCCAGCCTTCCAAGCGTGCATCTGTCTCACTTGGTGGAAAGCAGCCGTAGCGTCTTTCCTCACTTCGTCAGTCTCTTTTTTACGAGTAAACTTCAATCGGTACAGAAGCCCTATAAATGGCACAAACCCCACCATGCTCACCACAAAACTGATAAGAAGCATCCCCAAATAAAACTGCATGCCCAAATATTCTAACACTCCAGTGATACAATAAGTCCAGATGTCACCCCCTATTTCCTCGCTCAAAAACGTCAATAACATCTATTTTTTAGGCATAGCGGGACAGCTGATGAGCGCACTGGCCTGTGTGGCCAAAGACTTTGGTTACCACATCACCGGTTCAGATGAAAACGCCTATCCGCCAGCCACTACATACCTCGAAAGCTCGAAAATAACCTGGATCAGCGGCCATAAACCAGAAAATATCGGCCACCCAGATCTTGTGGTATTGGGCAACCACATCCGGCAGGGAAATCCGGAACTCGAAGCCCTCCTCGAAAGCAAAATCCCCTTCGTCTCATATCCCCAAATGGTCCGCCTGCTTTTTCCCAACGCCAAGTATCGCCTGGTGGTAGCAGGCACTCACGGTAAATCCACTACCACATCCCTACTAGGCTGGATTCTTACCCAAGCCGGACTAAATCCCACAGTTTTAATCGGAGCCCAGTCAAAAAACTTCAACTCTTCATTTCGCTTGGGAAGCAAAGAGATTCTAGTCATCGAAGGCGATGAATACACTAGCTCTTGTTTAGATAACACGCCAAAATTCCTCTACTACGAACCGACTCACGCCATACTAACCAGCGCAGAACTTGACCACATGGATGTCTTCAATACTTGGGAGAAACAAGCAACAGCGTTTACCAGCTTCGCCAAATCAGTCTCCCAAATGCTCATTGTTTGTGGAGACACTCTAAACGGCAATAAATTAAGCCTACCCACCAAAGCTAAAGTCGAAAAGTACGGTCTAGGAGAATTTGACTGGCAAGCAACAAATATTCACTTTTCAGGCAAACTCACCAAGTTCGATGTTTCTCATCACGAAAAACTGCTCGGCACTTTCTCCATGCACCTTTCGGGCAAACATTATATCCAAGACTCTCTCTCGGCCATCGCTCTTGCTCACCACACCGATATTCCTACTCATATCATTCAGAAATCGCTCCTGACATTTAAGGGTGTTGGTAAACGCTTCGAAGTCGTCTATGACAAAGGCATTACTATTATCGACGACTACGCTCACCACCCCACTGCTATCAAAGTCACCTTAGAAGCAGCCTCGTCCCGCTACCCAAGCCGTCGCCTGTGGGCTATCTATGAACCCCATACTTTTACCAGAGTCAAAGGCCTCCTTCCCCAGTTCGCCCACTGTTTTGATCCTGCAGACATCGCCATTATTGCAGACATCATGCCCGCCCGAGAGAAGGCCCTTACCGGACTTGTTCACTCCAGAGATATAGTCGCTACAGCCAAAAATCACCCCGACATCCACTATCTAGCTACTCCCGACGAAATCCTCGCCTATCTCAAACAAAATCTTAAACCCAATGATGTTTTCGTCTTCATGTCCGTCGGAAAGTTTGGTGATCTACCAAAAAAATTGTCCGAATTTATAACAATCCAATGACCCAAATCCTTCCCTCTTCCCCTCACCAAGATTTTGAAAACATAAAAAAGCTTGACGAAAACGGCATTGAGTATTGGGTAGCCAGAGAATTAATGCCTCTTCTGGAATACGACCAGTGGAGAAATTTCGAAGCAGTAATCGACAAAGCCAAAGTAGCTACATCACAGTCAAATCAAAATGTTACAAGCCATTTTGTTGACATCGGCAAAATGGTAAAACTAGGTTCCGGAAGCGAAAGAAAAATCAAAGACTACAAGCTATCTCGTTATGCCTGCTATCTCATCGCTCAAAACGGAGATCCCAGCAAACAAGCTATCGCCAATGCTCAAACATATTTTGCTATTCAAGCCCGCCGCCAGGAAGTAGCTACCTTTGAAGAGGAAAACAAAAGGCTATTCATCCGCCAGGAAGTAAAAAAACAAAACAAACAACTTTTCTCTACGGCGTCTAGATCGGGAGTTAGAAATTTTGGTAAATTCAATGATTTGGGTTACCTCGGTCTTTATGGTCTGCATATACCAAAGATCAAGGCCAAGAAAGATATCGGCAAGGACGACATTCTTGACAGAGCCGGAGCCACAGAACTTGCCGCCAATCTCTTTCGCATCACTCAGACCGAGGAGAAAATTAGAAAGGATAATATCATCGGCGAAGGTCGAGCCTCACTTACTCATTTTTCAGTCGGATCGAAGGTCAGAGAAACTATTAGAAAAATCGGCGGTACTATGCCCGAAGATTTACCTCCAGCACTGCACATCAAAAAGTTAAAACCCAGCCAACAAAAACTTCTCAAATGACAGCCCAAGCTCTTCGCACCAAATACCCCAAATTTATTTACGAAAGCTTTTCCGCAGACAGCAACACCTTAAAATTCAACTACTCTATCTCCAAACATCGTTTCACTCACCAAATCTCTTTCGAGAATTTAAAACTGGACAACTTAATATTTCATCTTGGTCTTGCCGAAATGTTCTCTTACTGGAAACTTACCTGTTCCCCCAACATCGAAATCAAAGCTGGGTACTTATCTCCAAAGCAAATTAAATTTTGGGAAAAATTATTAATCAAAGGCATGGGCCAATATTTTTATGAAAACAAAATAGATTTTACAAAACCGGGCTTTCTTAAAATCACTTCATCGACTAACAAACCTGTCAACTTAACTGAAAAACTGGACAACTGGACAACTAATTCCGTCCTCGTTCCTCTTGGTGGCGGCAAAGACTCAATAGTCACCGCCGAACTTCTCAAAAAACATTTTGATATTCAACCCATCATTGTCCACCCCACCACCCCTGCCAGTATTCGTATTTCTAAATTAATCACCAATACTCCCCCAATCATAGTTCGCCGTATTTTAGATCCTTACATGCTCGAGCTCACTAAACAGGGTTATTTAACTGGTCACATCCCCTACTCCGCAATCCTGGCATTTATATTTCTTCTACCGGGTCATCAATACATCGCTGTCTCCCAAGAAAGAAGTTCTGATGAAGGCAATGTCGAATATTTAGGTCACACCATCAACCACCAATACTCTAAAACATTAGAATTCGAAACAGACTTTAATAATTACATTAAAGACACAGGCATTTCATACTTCTCATTCTTAAGGCCACTGTATGAATTACAAATAACTAAATTGTTTTCGAAAATGCCCCAATATTTCAAAGAATTTCGTTCCTGCAACCGCAACCAGCAACAAGACTCCTGGTGCGGTCATTGTCCCAAATGTGTTTCTACTGCCCTCCTCCTCTCTCCATTTTTATCCAAAGACAAAATAATTGAAATTATCGGCACATATCCACCAGATAACCCATCAAACCCCGACTTGAGAAAAATCAAACCTTTTGAATGTGTTCTCACTCGCGCCGAAGCCGAAGCCTGCTATACCGGCCAGGGTTTAGATGCCATATTATCCTCCTGGCAGGACAATCCAAATATGCCAAAAGAGTTTGCCAAAATCCTCAAAGGCGCCTACTTCTAAATCTAAGCGAACAGCCAAAGGCTCTCAGTGCCCCCACGGGGCAAGCCCCACAGTTCTTCGGGGACTAAGAGATTATTTTGTCCTCCACTCCCGTTTGCTTTCTATATCAGCAAGTACTCCAGTTCGGCTAATGGCCTCGTCTTGGCGTAGTTGTTCAACAACTCCTCTGAATTCGTCATCATTGAGTTGCCGCGGCGTTTCAACAACGGTCGGCTTTTTAAGAACGGGATGAACCTCTCTGGTAAATATTGATTCTACGGCAGTGCCTTCTAAAAGATAAAGTCTATATAGTTTTCCACCTGTAATCCATTCAACAACGCGAGGAATCGCAAAGCCTCCGGAATATGTAGGATCACCGATAACTGGTTCATGGTACCTTGTGGTCAATGGTGAAACGTGATCTTGTGTCAATGTGGCTTTAAAAGCATGGGGAGAGTCTTTCCACTGGAAGAAAGGATCATCTTTTTTTAGATCCACAAACTCTTTACCTTGAGCAAAATCAGTTTTAAATTTCCGTCTAGCTAATTCGATGGCTTCTTGAGATTGGACGAGTTCAGCACCCATGAACTCCATTGCATCACAAAAAGTGTCTTGACGTGTAGACAACCACGTATACAATAGGCTTAGTAAACTTCCCTGTGAGGCGAAAGCATTTGCGGGGGATTTTTTAAAGAAGATATCGAAAGGTGTCTCAAGAAAGAAAAATGATTCTTGATCAAATCGCCAAACTTGACAAAGTCCTCATCTTAGGTTTTGCCCGCGAGGGCCAGTCCACTTACAATTTCCTCCACAAAAAATTCCCCAAACTGCAAATAGATCATGCCGACCAAATAGACGGCCCGGATTACCTCGCCCATCTCACGGATTATCCTCTGATTATAAAATCACCCGGCGTTAGTCCTCACAAACCCGAAATCGTCCATGCCAAAAAATCAGATGTAATTTTCACTTCCCACATGCAAATCTTTTTCGAAATTTGCCCTAGTAAAAAAACCATCGGTGTCACTGGTACCAAGGGCAAATCCACCACTGCATCGTTAATTTATCACGTTTTACATGAAGTCGGCCTGCCCGCCGTGTTGGCGGGCAACATCGGTTCACCCGCACTAGATTACCTGGATGAAATCACTCCCGAAACCTGGATCATCAATGAGCTTTCTTCATACCAATTAATGGATTTAACTATTAGTCCCCACATAGCCGTCCTGCAAAATATTTACCCGGACCATCTCGATTACCATCAAGACTTCGAAGAATACAAAAACGCCAAATTAAACATCACTAAATTCCAAACCGAAAACGACTATTTAATCACTGCCATCGATGTTCCCACAAAAGCCAAAAAGATATTTATTAAACCTGAACCGGTCGAATCCCAACTCCTCGGTACACACAATCTTTACAACACTCAACCATCAATAATAATCGGTAAGATCCTGAGTTTGCCGAAGGATGAAATCCTTTCGGCCATAAAAACTTTTAAACCCCTAGATACCCGTATAGAACTGGTCGCTGAAAAAAACGGCATCAAATTTTACGCCGACACTTTGGCCACAATTCCAGAAGCCACAATTGCTGCAATTGACACATTACACCCCCGCGTGACCACTCTCATTGCCGGCGGTCACGAACGAAAACAAAATTACTCCGATTTAGCCAAAAAAATCCTAAGTTCCAGCATAAAAACACTCATTCTTTTCCCCGCTACTGGCCCCCGCCTGGCCAAACTGGTTAACCAATCGACAAATTCACCGACTAACATCTTTCATGCCAATTCCATGTCCGATGCGGTAAAAATAGCACTAGATCATACTAGATCAGGTGAAATTTGCCTTCTCTCCCCCGCCGCCCCCAGCTTTACTCTCTTTCGTGACTACCGTGACGAATACGACCAATACAAAGCCGCAATAGTCGCAAATCGCCCCTCCGGCTCACCTATCCGCACCGATCGATAATGGGAAAAATAATTCAGGTCTTTCGCTGTATCAATCCCACAGTCCTCAACTTTCAGATTATTTACCTGCTTTTTGATATATCCCACCAAGTCTACGGATACCCCTCCAGGGACTTTCTCGAGAAACGGCTTCCACTCCGGGTCGTTCGCCTGCTCCACCGTCTCAAAAACATACGATTCTTTTCTCACCCCCGGCCCGATAACTACCCTGGCATCCTTACCAAACTTCCTCGCCACTTTCTGGATCAACTTCTTCCAAACCCCCTGATATCCCAAATGCACCAAAGCCACCTTCTCTTCGTCACAAACAACCACTGGAAAACAGTCCGCAGTCAACATAAATAAAACCACCCCCGGCTCGTCCGTCACAATCGCATCGCATTCCACGGTCCTCCCCTTGTCTTTACTCCCCACCTCCATAATATCAGCCCCATGATTTAGCGAAGTAAATACACAATCCTCAATCTTCAATCCCAATCTCCCCAAAAACCTTTTCCTATTACTATTTACAATTCCTTCCTCCCCCCACCTGAAACTCATATTCCCGTCTTTTACAGTTGACGCTCCATAAATCAAATTCATTCCGTTATTTTACACGAATAGGTATAATATTCCGGCATGGCCCAGTATATAGTCACCGGGGGTACTCCGCTTAAGGGACACGTCGATATTTCCGGCAACAAAAACTCCATTCTTCCCCTCATGGCAGCCTCAGTCATCGCTTCCGGCCCGGTTACTCTCAAAAACGTCCCTGGAATAAAAGACGTAGCCGTCTTGTCCGATATTTTGACCAGTCTAGGCGCCAAAATCACCCACCAAGACCACATCTTAACCATAGATCCCACCGGCATCAAATCCTCCACCGTCGATCCCACTTTGTCCCAAAAGCTGCGTGCCTCAATTATTCTTCTGGGCCCACTTCTAGCTAGATTCAGAAAGGTTTCCCTGGGCTTCCCCGGGGGCGACGTCATCGGCAAGCGGGCCATAGGCACCCACCTAGATGGCCTAGCCGCTTATGGTAGCCACTTTGATATCGTGGACACCACCATTACTGGTTCCCTTTCCAAATCCCCCACTCAAAATGTCGAGGTTTTTTTGGACGAAGCCTCCGTCACCGCCACCGAAAATGCTCTTATTATGGCCGCTTCTCAACCCGTCACTTCTGTCATCGATAACGCAGCCTGTGAACCCCACGTGGTTGACTTGGCCAATTTCTTGTGCGAATTAGGCGCCAATATCGAAGGCGTCGGCTCAAATCGTTTAATTATTACCGGAACGACTTCACCCAAAACGGCAAATTATACCGTTGGCCCGGATTACATTGACGCCGGCACTTTTGCCATCGCGGCTGCCGCCACCGGCGGCCAAATCTCAATTTCCCCCGTCTGTCAAGCAGACATGCGCATGATCCTCTTGTACCTTTCCCGCTTGGGCGTCAAACATTCCTGGACCAAATATGACACTTTAGAAATCTATCCCAGTGATCTATCTGTCGATTCCGAAAAAATAGGACTACGTCAAAAATTCCAAACCCGCACCTGGCCGGGCTTTCCCACCGATCTTATGAGCCCGCTCATAATCCTGGCCACCCAGGCCAAAGGATCAGTGTTGCTTCACGACTGGATGTACGAAACCCGCATGTTTTTTACCGACAAACTCGTCTCCATGGGCGCCAATATCACTCTCTGCGACCCGCATAGAGTGATCGTCACCGGCCCTACCCCTCTCCACGGCCGTCATACCGCCTCACCGGACATCAGGGCCGGCATGTCTCTTCTTATCGCCTCACTTTGCGCCCAAGGAGAAAGCACTATCGACCACGCTCACCTTATCGAACGCGGTTACGAAGACCCCGTCTCCCGTTTCGCCTCACTTGGCGCCAAAATCCAGCGCACGGACACCCATGACTGATCTTTTCCCCTATAATACCCTCAAAGTCCACGCCCAAGCCAAAAGATTTATTGAACTCAACTCTCCCGATCAAAAAATCCCCACCGATGAACCGTTTTTATTTTTAGGCCTCGGCGCCAATATTTTATTCACCAAAGACTTTGATGGAACCATCGTCAAAATCAATTTTTCCGGCATCAAGGTCGTCAAAGAAACCGACTCGGAAGTTATTATAGAAGCCGCCGCCGGCCAAAATTGGCACGACTTAGTTACCTGGTCAGTGGACCATAATCTTTCGGGCCTGGAAAACATGGCCTTAATTCCAGGTACAGTCGGCGCCGCCGCCGTCGGCAACATCGCCGCCTACGGCCAAAACCAAGAAGATGTTTTCGAATCTCTTTCAGCTCTTGACATAACCACCAACAAATCAATTAATTTTTTCAAACCTGATTGTAAATTCACTTACCGCGAAAGCTTATTTAAAAAAAACGCTTTCTTAATTACTTCCGTTACCTATCGCCTCTCCAAAGTCCCCCATCTGGAAACCTCATACCACGCCACCCGCCACGCCTCTCTTCTTCCCACTCTTCAACAAATAGCCAAAGAACCCTACACCATCAAAGACGTGTATAACGCCATAATTAAAATGCGTACTGAAAAACTCCCCGACTGGCACAAAGTTGGCACCGCCGGCAGTTTTTTCAAAAACCCCGTCATCACTAAACAAAAATACACCAAGATGCAATCTCGAATTCCTGATCTTCTCGCCTACCCCATCGACAAACTGTTATACACCGATCCGTCAGATCAAGATAAATATGTAAAACTCTCCGTGGCCAGAGTATTAGATGAACTAGGCTGGAAAGGCAAAAACATCGGCCGCGTTTCCACTTCTCCCAATCAAGCCCTATACGTGATCAATCTCGGCGGAGCCACCGGCCAGGAGATATTCGAATATGCCGAAATGATGCGCCAAGACATTAAAAAACACTTCGACATCGACCTCGAATACGAGGTCAGAATTATCTGACCAAACATGTCCTCGGAATACAATCTTCGCTACTGGACTCATGCGCACGACGCATATCAACTTCTCCCTCTCAAAGAAATCATTAAACTAAAATCTCAAACTCTCCTTTGGTCAGCTAGAATTGGGACCGGTCTCCTGGGACTCACCGATTGTTCCTCGGGAAAGCGTGGCCCGAAGAACTCGGCCGAAATCATACTGGCCATTGGCAGTACAGGACTAGCTCAATTAATTAAACTAGGCTTTATCCCCTGTCCAACTTGCAGGCCTGACCAGCTCGACACGTTTTGGGAAATCGCCACTGAAATGGCACGAGAGAAGTACCGCCTCCAATATCCCAGAGACTTCACTAACAAAAAAATCGTCGGATTCGACGCCCTCCGACTCGATTGGGAAACCATCCTCAATATTACAAAGCGTCCACCCTCCCGAATCTATACCTCCCCCAAACCCGACCAAAACTTGCTCTCAAAGACAATCGACGCATTCCTCGCCCTAAGTATCCCCCTCCCGCCCATCGGTTTTTACAACCGAACTGCTCCAGGAAACTTCACGGAAATTGACATTGGTCACTCATAACTCCTCTTCAATCTATCCTTCTGCTTTTTCTTTTCAATCGCCAATTCAATCAAGCGGTCGAGAAGTTTAGAGTATGACAAACCGGATGCTTCCCACAATTTCGGGTACATAGAAATACTGGTAAACCCCGGCAGGGTATTAATTTCATTAATCACCAATTGTCCGTCTGGCCGCATAAACATATCCACTCTCGCCATCCCACCGCACTCCAAAACCTTAAACGCTCTTATCGCCAATTTTTGTATCTCGGACACCTGTTCCTTGGTTAATCTCGCGGGTATTTTCAATTCCGCTCCATTTTCATCAATATATTTCGCTTCATAATCATAAAATTCATGCCTCTTAGCAATTACTTCTCCAGGAATCGACGCAATCGGATCATCGTTTCCTAATACACTAACCTCTAACTCTCTCCCCTTCACCTCCTCCTCAATTATCGCCTTCGTATCATATTTAAAAGCCTGCTTTAAGCTAACGACTAACGACTTCTGACTAGCCGCTTTGCTTACTCCAACTGACGATCCCATATTCACCGGCTTCACAAATACAGGATACTTCAGCATTAATCTCTTAATTAACTCAATATCTTTCACTACTTCAAATTTAGCCACCGGAATTCCTGATTGCATTAGAAGTCTTTTTTGCACATCCTTATCCATCCCGACAGCCGACCCCAGCACACCCGCCCCAACATACGCCACATCCATCAGCTCCAACAGTCCTTGTAAACTCCCATCCTCGCCATACGTCCCATGAATAATCGGGAACACTACATCCAACTTCTCATCTTGTGGCACCAACGACTTATCGCCAGACGGCAAACTTTTCATTTCAGATCCGCTCGGTAACCATTTCTGGTCCATTCGATGCCACCTCCCATTCTTATCCACTCCCAGCAAACTAACCTCATATTTATTCTTATCCAGCGCCCGATAAATACTCGCCGCCGACCGCACACTCACTTCATGCTCCCCACTCCTCCCCCCAAACACCACCCCCACCCTGATTTTTCCCATGCCTGGTTATTATATAATGGCCGCACAATGCCTCTTTCTTTAATCCGCCTCTGGCTCGGGCCTTTACCTAAAGAAGAAATTTTCCCCGAGAAAAAACCAAATTTTTTCCTCCACTGGTTCGTCCATCCCATCAAACGCCGCCTGGCCAAATATTATTTATTACTCCTCCAGAAAACCTTCGGACTGACTGTTATTGGCATCACCGGCTCAGTCGGAAAAACCACCACCAAAAGAATGCTCCAAGCCATTCTTCCCAATTCAATAGCTACAGCAGACAACATTACTCCCACCTACAACATCCCCACTACGATTTTGCATACTCCTCCTTGGACCAAATATTTAATCTTAGAAATGGGCGTCGAATATATTGGCGATATGGACTTTTACCTCTGGCTCGCCCGCCCAGATATCGCCATCATCACCCCCATCAATCTCACCCACACTGTTTATCTCAAAAACCTAAAAACCATAACCAACGAAAAAGAAAAAATCACCAAATATGCTAAACATATAATCACCTACAAAGACGTCAAAGCCACGGGGTACGAGGTCAACAAAGCCTTAGTTACAAAGGTCGCCCACCTCCTCGGTATTACACCCAACTTCTCGTCTTACGCCCCCGCGCCTCACAGGATGAATTTCATCAATCTCAAAAACGGCAGCATCTTAATAGACGACACTTACAACGCCAACCCCCTGGCCACCCAAGAAGCCTTAAAAACCCTGGTCAGAACTGCCACAAATCACAAAAAGACCCCAGTTTTTGTTTTTGCCCAAATGAACGAGCTAGGCCAGTATGAAAAGAGTGCCCACCAAAAAATTGGTTTAGAAATTAGAAAATTAGGAATTAGAAATTTATTTTGTCTCGGCCCGGCAACGAAACATACAATCCAGTCCGCCGGCTTCGGCGAATACTGCAAAAATCAAGAAAATTTATACAAAGCATTAATGAAAATTGGGATTTTGGATTTGGGATTTGTGACTTTGATTAAGGGTTCCCGCTCCTGGCACCTGGAAAATTTAGTCGAGAAACTCATTTTTTCTCCATAATAATTTTCTTTTTCAAACTCAAAATCTCCCTTTTCAGTTCCAATTTACGGACAAACCACAAATTGTGCTGGTCCATAACCAGTTTAGCTCCTTCATTCTCCCGATAATCATCCCCCATGTCCGCCAAGGTTCTTTTTATCCTGATTTCCTCCGCTCCCACAGTCTCCAGCTGATGCAGCTCCCCCCTCAACTTTTTCAACTTTTCTTCTAATTCTTGCAATTTCATGTCGCAATTTTACTATCTAAATTTGACTTGCTTCAATCCCCGTGGTTCAATATAGAATGTAAGCTGTTGAATAACAGCTTTAGAGGGGTCTGGAGACCCGAACCACCTGCAGGTGGTTTTTTAAACCAAAACAATGGAAACTTTAAAATCCGGTACACCCAAGCCCGAAGCCAAAAAAAACTTTTTTGAATCTCTCCCCATAGTTGGAATCGCAATAAACTGGATCATCACTCGATATTACAAATACAAAGCCTCTCAATTCGCAAAATACAATCCCGGATTCATCGAATACGCAGATCACCTCTAACTACTACCCTGCTTTCGTCAAGCTTTCCAAAAACTCATCATTATTTTTGGTCTTCTTCATTTTATTTATAAGAAGCTCGGTTCTCTCTTCAGCATCCAGAAGATCCAGCATTCGCCGCAGCTGATTAATTTTATCCAATCTCTTCCCCAAAAGCTTTTCTTCACCTCTAGTTCCTGATACCAACAAATTAAACGATGGGTACACTCTCCGGTCGGCCAGCTTTCGGTCCAGATGCAACTCCATATTCCCCGTTCCTTTGAATTCCTCATATATGAGGTCATCCATCCGTGATCCCGTATCAACAAGGCATGTCCCAATAATCGTCAAGCTTCCCGCCCCGTCAATATTCCGAGCAGCGCCGAAGGCCTTCTTAGCAGGATAAATAGCCTCAGCCGAAAATCCACCCGACAGCATCCTTCCCGACTGTCCTCCAATCAGGTTATATGCCCGCGCCAGACGGGTTATGGAGTCCAAAAGCACGAACACGTCACGCCCCATCTCCACCAACCTCTTGGCCCTCTCCAAAGCCAGCTCGGCAATTCGCACCTGCTCCAGAGGTGGCTCATCAAAATGTGATGCCGCCACTTCGCCCTTTAGGTTTCGCGTAATCTCCGTTACCTCTTCCGGTCGCTCGCCAATTAGTACCGCCATCAAATGCATTTTGGGATAATTCTTAGTGATCCCCTCGGCAATTTCGCGCATCAGCCAGGTTTTACCAGCCTTGGGTTGGGCCACAATCAAGCCCCGCTGTCCCCGACCAATCGGAGCAATCAAATCAATAATCCGAGTAGAAAGCGGTTCTGGCCCAGTCTCCAGTATCACTTGTTCGTCCGGAAATATTGCCGTCATGGAATCAAAATCCGGCCGGCCGAGAGCCTCCTCAGGCGTCATTCCATTAATTTTTTCCACTTTTAGTAGACCCCAATACCTTTCGTTTTCTTTAGGCGCCCTGGCCTGACCTCCCACCATATCCCCAGGCCGAAGCGAAAACCGCCTCACCTGCGACGATGAAATATATACATCTTTAGACGACGGGATCATTTTGGGCCGCAAATATCCATGCCCGTCCGGCGTCACATCCAGAAATCCCTCCACATATTCTGTCGGCAATCCCGCATCCGGAATAACCCGATCATCAACCGTGCCATCAAATTGCCCATATACCTGCCTACTCACCGGCCTGGCAGCCCTTGGCGCTACTCTCCCAATCACTCGTACTACTCCCGGCCGCATCATCGACCTAATACCCGATCCCCCTGCCACCATTGGCCGGTCATCCATGTTACTTTCACTGGACTCACTAGTAGCACTAGCCACGCCAGACACTTTGTCGTCGTCAGACATACCAAGAAAAATTTAGAGGTTAGTCACAAAATTTATAAGGAGAAATCAAGATATTTCCAGACAAACAGAAGAACCTAGAGCCTAGTATATCATTACCCGCCTGGCTGTCAATACCAGCCTTTTCCAAGCCGTCCCAGGGGGCCAGCAGGTCTGCAAAACCAAAATCTCTTCCTCATCCTGCGGCTTCAAATATCTCGTATCACTAGACGCTAGACGCTGAACGCTAGACACTTTGTATATAAACAACTTGCCCTTGTAAACCAACTGGACTTCATCACCCAGTATCAACCTATCAAGCAAATAAAACACCGCATTATATCTAGCAAAGTCAATGGGTTGTGCCGAATGGGCAAACAAAAACGTCGTCCCCTTCTCCCCCGGATGAGCCAATCCTTTGGCCTGCGCCACCCCCAGCTTCAAAGCCGTCAAGTACTCCTTCTCGCTCCCGGCATCTACATTCTCAATAACTTTAGATACAGCACCAATTTTGGGAATATATACCGAAAAATTCTCGTCCGGCACTTCCCATTTTGGGACTTGTGATTTAATTATTGGAATTTCACTGAGACTGGTGACTTGAGGTTTGGGATTTACGAAGTATCTAAATTCTTCTTTCGCTAATGGCCCAAATATCACTATCATCGCTATAACCCCATATCCCACCATAACTATTCCCACAGCTTTCAACCCTCTCCCGACATTCTTCAAAACTGTCACCCTCTTCCCAATATCCACCACCCCCACCGCCCCTTTTCCATAAACTACCCCTGACTTCATTTCCAAACTCGTCTGGCCAATTTTTGAAACCATAATCCAAAAACCACTACCCCCACTGCCTCAGCAACCAACCACCCGCCCCCTCCAGTTTTAGGGGTCTTTTGGGCTACCGGGGAAAGTGTCGCACTGGGACTAGCAACTCCCGTTGATCTTATGGTAACAGTCGGTCTAACCGTAAGCGTAGGCACGACTGTTGGTCGGAGTGTTGGTGTAGGGGTAGTCACGGTTGGCCGTATACTGGGCACAAGAGTGGGTATAGTCTGTCTCGCTGTTGGAGAAACCGTCGGAACCTGCGTCAGCGTTGGAACCGCAGTTTGGATCTCACCTCCCGTACACTCCCCCGAATACCACACCATATAATCCTTCAAATTGGCCTCATTACAAGTCCACCCCCCCACCCGGCAATTTTTATCAAAAACATTTAATGATACTGTCTTCCCGCACGGTATACCCGCTAGACTTTGGGAACTTGCCCAAGTCTCATTGTCTCCACACTCGGTCAGCTTTCCGTCACACACCCACTTGGCTACAAAAAAACTAGTAGCCTCACATTCTCCATTTACCGGATCACATTCTCCCGAACACCTGTGGACGTTGGCAGCTACTCCGCTCCCGCACAAATTAGTGTACACCCCCGCCCCGTAAGTGAGTGCCGGCCGACTTGGCCATTTCATTCCAAATACCGCCAGTATTGCGGTCAGTAGTGCCACAATTTTCGTCCTGATCATACCGAAATCTCGTGGGCTGGACTGGGAAGTGGTAAGCCTGCCCTACTCACCACCCCCCAGTTCAACCCGCGATCCTCACTCCACCCTCCCCGTGGCTAATTTATCCAAAATACAGCCGTGATTAGTCCTTATTTTTTCTTGACAAGCTTGTTTTATAAATGATATCACCATATCAAGTGACAATCGCCAGATCTGTCCAGGCGGTTTCATCCTAAAAGAGCATTGCTACTCGTGGTCCTCATTTCCAGCGATGGCGATGCTCTTTTTTATCCATTTCTTACCTTAGACAAATCGTGAGCATTTAAAGCCGCTGCGGAAACAGCTCCCAAAAGAGCGAGGAGAACCGCTGATTGCATCTTGCTTGAATATTCCGGAAAGGCAATCATCAATCCTAGTAACCCCAACTCCTCAGCCACAAATAAGACAGCCAACCCAGCTCTAAGTTTCATTCTTTTTATTATTTCAGTTTTTTCAATCATATTAGAAACGTCACCTCCCCACACTCATCGAAACAACTCCCTTGATGCACTCTAACTTTGAATTCAACTTTACTCATGGCGATGCTCTTTTTTTGTCTAAATAAAACTTTTTAACACCCACAGGGCCCGCAAAACTAACGCTGGACCGGCAACCACACCCGCTCCCACTCCCGCAATCTGCATTGGCACATTACCCGCGTCCGCCCCCCACCTCACCATTTCCACACCCGAAAGCGCCAGCATCACCCCCGCTACCAACCTAACGCTCGGACTTCTTCTCCACCAGCCCATATTATCTACCCGCACTCATCGAAATAACTCCCAGGTTTCTTTTCAGCATCTTTACTAGCTGCCCACGCATCGATACTCCCGCTACTACCCTCCGCCCCCTGCGAACACCCCTTCTACCAAACAACGCGAGCAGTTTTTGCATATCTTGCTACTCTTTAGGTCCTCAATCAGTAGTTTATCACCGCTTGTCAACCCAGTCAACCTATAGTCAACTCATCACTTACCTATAGTAATATTAATATGCAAAATAATCCCGAAACAAGGGCCGATGTGTATAAACCCAACTTCAAACTTCGGACTTCAAATTTCAAATTTTGAAAGTGGATAACTAGTGCAAAAGTTTCTTAATCGCCGCCGCCACACTTTTACCCGATTCCGCCGAGGCCACCCTATACCCCAGTTTTTTCGCCTCTTTCACCCTCTTTTCCAGCCCCCCCACCTTCCTCACTTCCCCCAACAAGCCCACCTCCCCAACCGCCGCGATATTACCCGAAAGCGGTTTATTCAAAAACGCCGAGGCCACCGCCAGACATATTGCCAAGTCCACCCCCCGGTCAGCCAGTCTAATTCCGCTCGTCACATTTACATAAATGTCACTTGTCTCTAGATGTAATCCCGCCCGGCGGGTCAAAACCGCCACCAACATCTGAATTCTTGCCAGATCTACCCCAGTAGTCACCCTGCGAGGCACCACCAACTGACTCGGAACCACAAGTGATTGTATTTCCACCAAAAGCGGCCGCCTTCCCTCCAAAACCACCGACACCACGCTCCCCGCAACCCCTATCACTCTCTCCGAAAGCAAAATTTCCGATGGGTTATTCACTCCACTCATTCCCTTCTCAGTCATATCAAATACTCCCACTTCATCCGTCGGTCCGAACCGATTTTTTACCGCCCGTACTACCCGCAAACGTTGCCCCCTTTCGCCCTCAAACCACAGCACGCAATCTACCATGTGCTCAAGTACCCGCGGACCGGCAATACTCCCTTCCTTCGTCACGTGCCCAATTAAAAACAATGGCTTTCCGCGACTTTTTGCACTCGTCGCCAACCGCAAAGCACACTCCCTTACTTGCCCTACCGACCCCGCCGTTCCAGTCAAATCCGACGTTGTCAATGTCTGAATAGAATCTACAATTATCACCTCCGGACCCACCTCCTCGATCTTTGCCACAATTGCATCCGCATCTGTACTCTCCAACAACAAAATATCCCCCTTCCCTCCCAATCTCTTCACTCTCAAAGCAACCTGCGATGCAGACTCTTCACCACAGACATATAGTACCCGATTCAATTTCAAAGCCACTTGCGTTAGTAACGTCGATTTGCCTATCCCCGGCTCCCCAGCGACCAAAACAACCATACCTGGCACCAATCCTCCCCCCAACACGCTATCCAATTCTCTTTCCCCAGTTTTGATTCTTTCATTTTCATCAACTTTAATTTCTGATAACTTGTAAATTTTTGAATTGTAATTTTGATTTTTGACTTTTGAGTTTTGAGCTTGCGATACAACAGTCTCGACAAGACTGTTCCATGTATCGCAGCTAGGGCATCTCCCCGCCCACTGACTCTGTGCATATCCGCACTGCTGGCACACAAACTGAGATCGAGATTTCATAAGGATCTCTATTTATACCCTACAGGCTTCTCGGAAAGTACCACTCCCAAGCTCAGACGCCTTTTATCCAAATCCACCGACTCAACAAACGTCTCAACGGCCTGCCCTTCAGAAAAGGCCATATCAGCAGGCATTTTAGACGCATGAATTAGTCCCTCAATCCCCTTATCCAGTTTGACCAGCACCCCATAAGGAGCAATCTTAGTCACCACTCCCTTGTGCTTACTGTCCGTCTTATACTTTTTAGCCACCACCAGCCACGGGTCATCTGACAACCGCTTCATAGACAAGGCCAATTTCCCACTCTCTTCATCCGTCCCGATTACCTGCACTTTTACTACATCGCCATCCTTTAAGGCTTTATTTACATCATCAACTTTTTCCCAAGATATCTCGGAAATATGCACCAACCCTTCCAATTTTTCCTCCCCATCCAAGCCAATCTCCACGAACGCTCCAAACGGTACTATTCCCACTACCCGACCCTCATAACTCCCACCCATCTTCACTTTAGACAACGACGCCTTCCGTTTACCGATCTCTTCTTCCTCGGTCACCGCCTTCTCACTCATTACCAATCGGTTTTGTCCCCGGTCCACCTCCACTACCTTCACCGCAAACGTCCGGCCCACCAGTCCCGCCACATTTCCCTCCCACTCGCGGGACAGCTGAGACGCTGGCACAAATCCGTAAATACCCTCCACATCGACAAGTAGTCCCCCCCGTGTCGCTTCCCGACCCACCACACTTACCACGTCACCCTCCTCAAACGCCTTATCCATAGCTTTCCACCGGCTGTCGGTAACTGCCCGCTTGAGAGACAAGACCACCTGCCCCGAGTCTGACTCCGGCACCACCACCACTCCCGTAACAGTATCCCCCACTTTCAAAGCCTTCAAATAATCCCGGGACAAATCGTATTCCTGGTCCGAAACCGTCGCTTCCGCTTTGCCTCCAATATCAATCGAAATCGCCCGCCCGGCAATAGCCACCACCCGGCCAGTTACCACACTTCCTCGCCTAAAGCCCTTTATTTTATACCCCGTCGAAGCCAGTAGCTCCTCCATCGTGGAGGGTTCTCCACTACCAGACCCGGTTTTGACTTTTGACTTTTGACTTTTGACTTTCAAGCCTCATTTCCGCCTTTCTTTAAGAATTAAGCAATTATATATCAACTTCCAATTCAAGTCTAATCCTCCTTCTTGACATCCCAATCCCTCGCCCTATAAATCTCCCATGTCCCGCGTCCGCAAAGAACAGTTAACCGACATGGCCCTGACCAACCTGATTCAAGACATCCAACATCTCAGTCCGGAATCAGACCTCCAAAAACTGAAAGCCATGAGCCCTGAAGCCCTTGTCGCTTACCTTCTTAGCCTGGAACATGAACAAGGTCTCCCTGCCATTTCCCAACCTGAACCTCTAGATCAACACCTAATCGAAACCGCCGAAAAGGGCGGCGACGGCCTTCTCCTCCCCCACCGCGCCGGCAGCCCCGAAGACCGGCGGTTCACCCACTCTCCCCAAAAACGAAAGAGGAATTAACCAAATCCACTTTCTCTCTCTCAAACTTCACCCCTTCCGCCACTAGTCTTTTCTTCTGCTCCTCTAGCCCCCCAAATGCATACCCTGGGGCCAAAGACCCGTCGGCAAAAACTACGCGATGACAAGGCACATTCCTGTCTTTATTCGCATGCAGCGCCTGCCCCACCCGTCTAGCGTCACGAGTCCCAATTGCCCTCGCCACCTGCCCATACGTCATTATCTCCCCCTGAGGAATCTCTTTCACTACTCTATATACATCCTCAAAAAAACTCATCGTTTCACCTCCATAAATATATTAGCGCCAAACACGCTACCATCACCTGGGTCAACGGCTTGGTAAATCGAACATAACTTTGCATCGACTTCACCTGGACGTCCAGCGACGGCATTTTCATCCACCGCCCATATTGCCACATTATATATGTTGTCAACAGTACAAAAGCCCACGACCACCAGGCCAACCTATCAATCCGCCCGACTAAAAATAATATCCACGCCCCGACCCCCGTCATAAATCCCAAAATCAAACTTTTCCTCATTCCCAACCACACATGAGTAGGTTTCAGTCCGGCTTTCAAATCGGCTTTGATATCTGCCATCTGATAAGGGAAAAACCCGCACCACATCACACATCCTCCAAAACCAGTCAACGTTACCAATTGCCATGGATCAACTTTTCCCCAGGTTACGCCCAAAAACGGAATCGCCCACCATACCGCCTCCTGCGACAAAACATCCACCACTGGTCGGGCCTTAAGTCGAACCATCGGCAACGAATACATCATCGCCAATACATACATGCCCAATCCCCAAAAAAGTTTACCCGCAAAATAAGCCGTTGCCAAACCTGCTATCGATAATATCGCAAATAATAATCCAGCCAATGTCAGGCTAACTTCGTTTTTGACATGCACTTTGTTCCAGCTAAACCTATCCACATCTCCTCTGTCCACTAGTTCATTAACAATAAACGTCGGGCACGAAAGCAGCACTGTAGCCAAAAGCCACCACCACACTTCGCCACTTCCCCGCACCAGCCACCCCCCGGCCAACACCGCACCTACTTGGAAATACTGATCCCCAAGTCTCAGCAGCCTTATATATCTCAGCATTTTTCAATCTTACGTTAACTTCCCCGCCGCCTCAATAAATGATACAAATATTGGGTGCGGGGACAATGGCCGAGATTTGTATTCAGGATGAAACTGCGTTCCTACAAAAAACGGATGGGTTTTTTGGGGCAACTCTATCGCCTCCACCAGCTTCCCATCCGGGCTCACTCCCGAAACCACCAACCCCTTTTTCTCCAAAACCTCCCGATATTTATTATTTACCTCATATCTATGCCTATGCCTTTCATAAACTAAGTTTTGAATTTTGGATTTGGAATTTGGGATTTGCTTAGAATTTAGATATTCGGATTTAGAGTTTTTATATGAATTAAAAATAATTGCTCCCTCTTTCAAAACGCACGGCCACGCCCCCAACCGAATCGTCCCTCCATACTGGTGAGCATCTAAATATTTTTTTTGATCTGGCATGATATGAATCACTGGGAATTTTGTCTTTGCATCTACCTCCGTAGAATTCGCACCCTTCATTCCACACATATTCCGGGCGTATTCGATAACCGCCATCTGCATTCCAAAACACAAGCCCAGATATGGCACCTTTTTCTCCCTGGCAAATTTCACCGCTGCAATTTTCCCCTCCACCCCCCGGCTCCCCCACCCCTGCGGCACAATTACACCATCGAAGCCTTCCAACGCCTTACTCATATCGCCCACCTCATCACTGTTAAACCAATCCATAATCAGCTTTACTCCACACTTCGCCGCGGCGTGGTTAAGCGCTTCAATCACACAAATATACGAGTCTTTAAGCACATAACTCCCAGTCGCAAAATATTTACCCACCATCGCAATCTTTACCTGTTTCTTTCCTCTCTCCAATTTCCTGACAAATGCTCCCCAGTCACCCAAATCCCGTTTTCCGGGTTTCATCGCCAACTTTTTCAATACCTTATCAGTCAACCCCTGCTCATCTAAAAACAACGGCACTTGATAAATATTGGTCAAATCCGGATTGGCAATGATATCTCCGTCATGCATATTACAAAACAACGCCAACCTTTCCCGACGTCTCGCATCTATCTCTTGTTCACTTCGAGCCACCAAAAAATCTGGCTGGATCCCCATAGAATTAAGCACATGTACCGACTGCTGAGTAGGCTTACTTTTAAGTTCTCCCACACTTCTAATCACCGGCAAATACGACACGTGCACATGCAACACATTCTCCGGCTCTCTTAACTTCATTATCCGGTTCGCTTCAAAAAACAGCCCATTTTGATATTCCCCCACCGTCCCCCCCAGTTCCACCACCACGATCTGCGCCTGGTTCACCTCTCCCGCCCGCACAATCCGACCAATTATTTCATCGGTCACATGTGGAATAGCCTCCACATCCTCCCCGTTATATCCAAATGCCCTCTCCCGATCGATCACCGTTTTATATACTTGGCCCGTAGTCATATAGTTCTCCCGCTTCAACGACTCATTCAAAAACCGCTCGTAGTGGCCTATATCCTGATCCGTCTCAATCCCGTCGTCGGTTACAAATACTTCCCCGTGTTCCTGCGGCCTTATTGTTCCCGCATCCACATTCAAATACATATCAATCTTCACATTCGTTACCCGAATCCCCCGGGATTTCAAAAGCATTCCAATAGACGCCGCTGTTATCCCCTTCCCCAGTCCGGAAATCACCCCCCCCGAAACAAAAATATACTTAGTCTTGCTCTTTACCCTAGGCACCTACAAGTTTTACCAGGATTTACGATAAAACTCAATTGCCCGATTAACCGCCTCCGTCCAACCCAGGCTCAAATTATGATCCGCCCCGGGATACTCCACATATTCCACATTCTTCATTTTCCCAGCCAGACCCCGACTCCATCTCACTGGTACCTGGTCATCCGCAGTTCCTTGTTGCAACAAAACTGGAGCCGTAATCAGGTCTAAATAGTTCTGGAGAGAATATTGCTCCACATCATAATCCTTTTCAAATTGAGCCAATTCTTTCCTTAATAACTTCCCGTGATCAAGAATATCATCTGTGTAGTAAAGCACGGAGTAAGGAAACGGGGCCGTCACCGGCGCCCACAAAACTGTCGGGTATTCCTTCCCCGAAATTTCCAAAACAGTCAGGGCAACTTGTCCTCCATTGCTGTGCCCCCAAATACCAATATTTTCGGTATTCTCCCATCTCTCAATTGCCGCCAGTAAATTCAGAGCAGTTGTGTAGGTTTCAAATCTGGCCTCCCACACATTAGCCGATGGCGACGCTGATCCGCCGTACCCTAAAAAATCAGGGGCTAGGGAAATAAACCCGGCCTCGGCAAACTTTTGCGCCGTTCGCCTCGTCCCATCCCCGGTTTTATATTTCTCTACATCCTGATACCCCCTAAACTGGGCTATCACGGGACATTTCCGGGATATACACTGCTTGTCAGTGGATATAACCGGGCATTTATTGCAACTATTTGGTAAATGCGCTAGCCCGTTTACTCTTCTCCCATCGCTACTGAAATGAAATTTATAAACAGTAAAACCGGCTACGCCCGCCGTAGCCTTTGGCGAAGGCTGGGCTTCATCTAAAAATATCTCAGAATCATACACTCTCTTTCCCAAATTCCCAATCGTATATTTCAGAAACGGCAACTCTTTCCTAACCTCAACAATATCCGGTCTCTGCCAGCTCGCGTATCCCACCACCCCCAAAACTCCCACCAAAATTCCCAACAGAATAACCAACACTAATCTCACATCCAAAAGTTTACCACCAAAAAAGCACGAATTTCCCGGCCACGACCTATTTTCACGGAGAGTTGCCCCTCAGCTATTGTCAGCGCTGGCGCGTTTTACGGTCCAGTTCGGAATGGGATGGAGTAGTTCCACGCCGCTCCAGTGACCGGAAAATTCGTGCTTTCTTAAGTTTTCAACCAGGCGTTTATTCCCTGGAAAGTGAAGAGAATGTTTGTAATAGATCACGCAAATCTACTTCAATAAGACCGATTAGTACAGGTTCGCTAAACGCGTTACCGCGCTTACACGGCCTGCCTCTATTACGGGGTATTCTTCCCCGGGTCTTCTGTCCACCTTGCGGTGAACATGAGCTCCTTATCTTGGGTAGGGCTTCCCACTTAGATGCTTTCAGCGGTTATCCCGTAGGCACTTAGCTACCCGGCGATGCCGCAAGACGCGACAACCGGCACACCAGAGGTACCTCCACCCTGGTCCTCTCGTACTGAGGGCAGACCCCCTCAAGAGCTCCCCGACTCTACTGGATAGAGACCGACATTCATCCCGCATATCACTATACGGATTCGACCATATCTTCACTTCATAGCTCATTCTGAGCATAGTAGTGTCTGACGTATGGCCTGTGAGGATTCTAGTCACCAAAGCTTCGGAGTATTTTTTCCCTTGAAAACTTTCGCTTACCCGTATTCATGGAATAGGCGATCTCCAAAACTTTAGCCATCCCCTTTCTATGTAAATGCTGTCTTGATTTTACTAGCTCAACGACTCGACAAAATTTATCAAAGTCTTCAGCCTTTTTAGTCAGCAATTTATTTCGAAAAAATGGGATTACTTTATCGACAATGCTTGGCAAATCTCTTACAACATAAGCCAAACTTTTATCGGTTTTATCAGTTAGACTATTCTGTTTAATATAGCCGCAGTCTAATTTTCGTTTAAGTTTTTCCAAAACTATCCTCCCAGAAGGGTTCTGTGAAACTTTGAAAAAATAAACCACTTGCCAATGGGTAATTGTTTCCTGGCTTCTAACTATTCCTACATAGAAACAACCTTCGCCTTCAACAAAACCCACCAAATAATCATCACTGATCATTCGACTAGTCTTTCCTGCTGATAATCTTGCCTTCGTTCTCACACAAAGTGGTTTTACATTTTTACTAGTATACAAATACTACACTAGTAGCAAAACATTTACAAGGTTTTCCAGCATATAGTCAAATTTTATCCACACTTGGGTTGGTGGAATCATCTAATAACAGTTTCTCGCATAATTTAAATTAACATTCAAAAACGGTGGATGATAGACAGCTCGAAATTGTCACCTATTAGAATTACTTTAGGTCAACTGTCTCACGACGTTCTGAACCCAGCTCGCGTACCCTTTTAACCGGCGAACAGCCGGACCTTTGGGAGGTACTGCCCCCCCTGGATAGGATGAGCCGACATCGAGGTGCCAAACCGCCGCGTCGATATGGACTCTTGGCGGCGATCAGCCTGTTATCCCTAGGGTAGCTTTTATCCGTTAAGCTCGCCGCCACCCACGTGGCATGCGAGGATCACTACGGCCTGCTTTCGCACCTGCTCGAGCTGACACTCTCACAGTCAAGCACACTTTTGCCGTTACACGACCCGTTCGATTTCCATCCGAACTTAAGTGTACCTTGGCACTCCTGCGTTACCTTTTAGCAGGATACCTCCCCAGTAAAACTGCCCCCCAGACCTTGTCCCCTCCGACGTTTCCAGTCGGAATAAGTAAGTCTTGAGATTTTAAAACGAGAGGTGTTTCACTTTCTCCCAAAGCCTTGCGGCCAAAGGATACCTCCTACTCTAAACTATCTCAAAATCCAAAACAGGGCCTGAGTACAGTAAAGCTCCATAGGGTCTTTTTGTCCTAGTAGAGTTAGGCCGCATCTTCACAGCCATTTCAATTTCGCCGGGTAACAGTTCAAGACAGTTGCTCTGTCGTTAAGCCTTTCGTGCGGGTCGGAACTTACCCGACAAGGAACTTCGCTACCATAGAACAGTTATAGTTACTGCTGCCGTTCACTCGAGCTTCATTTCAAGTCTTCGCCCTTGCGGGCTAAACCATCCACTTAACTTACGAGCACTGGGCAGGCTTCAGCCTGTATACTGCCTCTTTCGAGTTTGCACAGACCTGTGTTTTAGTTAAACAGTCGCAGAGCAATCTTTCGCTGCGGTCCGCCAAATGGCGGACAGGACATCTTGCTAACTTACGTCCAGCTTTTTTGCCGAGTTCCTTGAACTGCCTTCTCCCGATCGCCTTGGTCTACTCGACCATCCCACCAGTGTCGGTTTGCGGTACGGCAAAGTAAACGTCTCGTCACGAACTTTTTCTCGAAAACAAAAACATTCCGGATCATCAACTCAATTTCTCAAGTCAACTCTTCATCACCACTCAATTAAACGCCATGCCGGATTTTCCAGGCACAACTGTTTCATGGCTTAAACGCGCATTCACTGCACACGCCCAGATGTTCTCGTTTTGTCTATCCCTGACTATTAACGACGTCCACTCTGTAGCCGAATATTCACGGCTCGTCCATCAGCTACGGCCACTACGCCCTCGCCTTAGGTGCCGACTCACCCTGGGCCAAACAATGTCGCCCAGGAAACCTTGGGATTTCGGCGGTCCGAATTCTCATCGGACTTACGCTACTCATTCCGGCATTCTCACTTGAAACCGCTCCAAACCGGTTTACACCAGCCCTTCGCAGCAATTTCAACGCTCCCCTACCGATTCGTGCGCAGCACGAAAGTTACTAAGTATTCCAGTTAACCAGTTGCACAGTTGATTTAAACTGACAAACTGGAAAACTGTCGAACTGAATAACTTTTGTGCTACACACAAATCCTGTGTCTTCGGCAAAACGCTTCAGCCTCGGTTCATTTTCCGCGCCAAACTCCAAATTCGACCAGTGAGCTGTTACGCTTTCTTTAAAGGATGGCTGCTTCTGAGCCAACCTCCTGGCTGTCTGAGGAATTTGACTACGTTCAACACTAAGCGTTCATTTAGAGGCCTTAGACGACAGTCTGGGTTGTTTCCCTTTAGATCGGCCCGCTTAGCCGGGTCGTTCTGACTCCCTCGTAAGTTCTTACCAGCATTCGGAGTTTGATTGAATATTACAACTTGCGCTGCAACACCCATCCAGTGCTCTACCTCTGATAAGTTTTTAACGAGAGGCTATACCTATATATATTTCGGGGAGAGCCAGCTATCTCCTGGTTCGATTGGCATATTACCCCTAATCACAAGTCGTCCCACAGGTTTGTAACCCTGACGGGTACGGGCCTCCCTCCGGTTTTCACCGGAGCTCACCCTGCTCATGATTAGCTCACCAGGTTTCGGGTCTTCCAGCTGCTGCTTTTCGCCCTATTCAGACTCGCTTTCGCTCCGCCTACTCCCGATTTAATCGGGATTAAACTCGCAACAACCGAAAACTCGCCGGATCATTCTTCAATAGGCACGCGATCATCCGCCAGATGGCGGACTCTCACTGCTTGTTAGCAGACAATTTCAGGTTCTATTTCACTCGGGTTTCGCCCGTTCTTTTCGCCTTTCCCTCACGGTACTAGTTCACTATCGGTATGCCAAAGTATTTAGCCTTGGAGCGTGGTTGCCCCGGATTCCCACAAAGTATGTGCTTCATGGTACTTGGGAACAAGCTAGGGTGGATTTAGATTTCACCTACGCGGCTATCACGCGCTCTGGCCTGACTTTCCAGACAGTTCGGCTATCCAAAACCCAATCCCACATTACTTGCCCCGCAACACCACTCCATAGCCCTTACGGGCAACGGGTGGTTTAGGCTTTTCCGATTTCGCTCACCGCTACTCACGGAATCTCTTTGATTTATTTTCCAGTCCCTACTTAGATGTTTCAGTTCGAGACGTTCCCCCCACGTTCATTTAACTGAACGTGGTCTCCATATAGGAGGGGTTTCCCCATTCGGAAACCGCCGGATCAGCGCTTCTTGGCAGCTCCCCGACGACTATCGCGGCCCTGTACGTCCTTCTTCGGCTTTGACATCCTAGGCATCCATTGTCTGCATTACGGAAGTATAAAATGCGGCTCTACTACAAAATTCTCTTCACTTTTCAAAGAGCAAACATTCCTCAGCCGTTGATGGCTGATCTCGGCCTCCCCACGAAAGGGAAACCGGGATCAACTCTCAAAGCTTGCCCTGAGCACGGTCGAATGGGTGGACTCGGAGGGATTCGAACCCTCGACCTCATCATTGCAAATGATGCGCTCTAGCCAACTAAGCTACGAGCCCTCCGAATCTAAATTGTCAAAAAAACACCTCCTTTCGGAGGCCACGATTACCTTGCTTTATAGGTGCTCTAGGACACGCCCGACACCAAGTTGATTAGATTTAAAAGCAAAGTCCTCATGAATTCAAACCACCCTCGAAAGGTAATCCTGATATTACCTTCCCCTTCCCTCCCTGTCAAGCCCGTCCACTATGGTTATGCATAAGTTTTGGCTGTGAAGCAAGTATCCTAACCAGTTCCCTCCTAGCCTTTTCGGCAACAAGTATGTTCGCATTGACCAACCTCCTATCAATATTTGCCTCCGAAACCCCTTCGGTAACCCCGGGATCCAACTCATAATAGTCACCGGATTTATCCTTTAATTCTTTCAGCCTGGCCAGCTTAACTGAATACGAAACCCCACTTAGTACATCGGCATCAAAAGATCCCAGCATCTCCTCACGTCTCATTCTTTCATCAAACTGAGCATCAGTTTCCATGGCTATATTTTAAAATCCCTTCCAGTCAACTCTTATTCATACCTCAAGGCCTCAATCGGGTCTAAACGCGCGGCCCGTACCGCCGGCGCCAGTCCCGATACTATCCCCACCACGGCCGACACCCCAAAAGCCAAGAGTACCGATCCCAAGCTCACCTGAGTCTCGATAAACCTTCCCAAAATTAGAGAAAACCCGGCCCCTATGCCTATTCCCATTCCCCCCCCCAGTACCGACAATACTATCGCCTCAATCAAAAATTGCAGCAGTATATCTCTTTTAGTCGCCCCCACCGCTTTGCGAAGTCCAATCTCCCGCGTCCTCTCCGTCACCGACACCAGCATAATATTGGCAATCCCAATTCCGCCCACAACCAGAGAAATTGCCGCAATCCCAGACAATGCCCCCGTCACCACCCCCAAAAATGAATTAATCGTCTCCAATAGTTCCTTAGGCTCAAGTATCGTAAAGTCGTCATCCGTCAAATTCTTGCGGTAAAAATAGTTTTTAATTTTCCGGGCAGCCACCGCCGTCCCCGCAGCATCCACTGTCCTCACCATTACTGCCGCCGGTTTTTTAATCCCCGTTACCCGAGATGCCGTAGTCACCGGCATCAGCACAAAAGTATTTTCATCACTATTTCCTCCTATCCCCCCGCCTTTCTCCTTCAAAACTCCGACAATAGTCATCTGCGATCCCACCACGTCAATCTCCTTTCCCACCGCATCGCCGACCCCGCCAAATAGTTCCTCATAAACCTTGTGTCCAATTACCACTACCATCTGGCTCCGTTCCAGCATACTTTTAGTAAAAAACCTGCCCATTTCCACCTCCACGTTGCCGTAATCCAAATACTCCTCGCTTACCCCCGCGATATTTCCGTAAAAGGTTTCAGAGCGGTATTTTAGTGTCCCCCCCCGGGAAATCATCCCCGACGCCTTCACTATCGGGTCTCCCAAATCGCCTATTTCTTTTATGTCGTTAAAATCAAACTTCGCCTCTACGTTTCTTGGCGGTCCGCCAGAAAAACTCACTTTCCCAGGCGATATCAAAAGGATATTCGACCCCAAGGACTCAAATTCACGCGTCACAAATGCCTGCAGCCCGTTGCCAATAGACACCAAAAGAATGACCGACGCCACCCCGATAATAATCCCCAACGTAGTCAAAACCGACCGCGTTTTATTGGTTCTAATAGCAATCCCGGCCGTCCTAAATAACTCGACTCTATCCATACTATCTGATGACGATCCTTTCGCCTTCTTTAAGCCCAACTTTTACTTCTATCAAATCATCCCCCTCAATCCCTATCTCCACTTTCCTCTTCCCTCCACCCTCCATCTCTGCCTCACCATCCACCACGGCTTCAATCGGCAACTTCAATACATTTTTCGCCTCCGAAACGACAAGTGTCGCATCCCCGTTCATCCCCACCCTTAATATCTCAATATCCTCTTCACTTATCTTGACTCTCACCGAAAACACTGTCGCCCCGGCATCTGAAATATGGGCCACAAACTCAATTATTTTTATTTCCCCTTCAAATTCTTTATCCGGATATGCATCCAGCTCAACCTTCACTTTCTTCCCAATAGTTACCATGGACAAATCCGCCTCATCTACCTCGGCCTCAAAATACAGCGAGTCGGGATCCACTACATCCACTCCATCGGTAACCCCCGCCGCCTGCCCTACCACATTCACAGTCACCCTGGCCACAACCCCGTCAAATGGCGCGATCAAACTGGCATTATTCTTGGCCCGGATCGCGCTCTGCCACGTATCATAAGCTTTATCCCTGACGGTCTGTGCCGCCACCCGCTTGTTTTTCAGAACAAATGTCTCGTCATTATCATGGCCTTTTACTTCGTCCTCCACCTGTTTGGCATTAGCATCCGCCGCGATATAACTATAATAGGCGGCCGTTTCGGCAGCAGCCAAATCCCGCACGTCCAATCCCATCATAGCCGTCCCCTTTTTCACCTCGTCTCCCTCGCGGGCCTTCACATACCCCAGCTTACCCGGACTCAAGAATCGTAAATGCGCTTCTTTCTCCGCTTTGATTTTCCCCGATAGTGCCAGAGTCCTAACCACGTCACCCTTCTCCACGCTCACAATCCTTGTATTCTTGTTGTTGTTGCTTTTACTCCTCATCCACAACCACCACCCCGCCCCAACGACAAGTATTAAAATAGCAATCGCTATGTTGCGCCGCCTCATAGACTTACCCATTTTAACTCACCGTGCTAAACTTAAATAAGATTATGAAACCAACCACAGTCGTCTTTAGTCTCATAGCCACCATCGCTGTCGTTTTTCTTGTGGCGGCCATTGGTTCCTTCCTCTACGGCATATTCATCCTCCCCAAACTCAACCGCGGCATTTTTTGTATTCAATCCCTCTCCCGTTCCTGCTTTCTTGGTTCCACTATCTGTTACAATTTCCCCAATCCCTGCTCCGCCCCACCCCTCTGGTACCCCAGATCCCGCTAGTTAAGATATAATTCACCTGTTCGGGTCGCTGGTTCAGCGGTAGAACGTCGTCCTGATAAGACGAAAACGCCAGGTCCGACTCCTGGGCGACCCACTAAAACTATCCATCACTCTACTAGAGTAAATCCAATCATTCGCCCCTCTTTATTCACCACCTCATCAAACTTTCGGCCATTTGGTAATTGCCACCTTGTCTTTTTTTCCCCATCCTTATCTCTACACCAAACAGCCTCCCACCCCCACCGCTTCCTATCCTCAGCAATTGCAAACTCCTTTTCCAGCCGCCGCCTATTTATCAAGCCCATAAGACGAAGATACTCCAAATCGCCTATCTCCTTCATCAAATATCTGTTTTTAAGCTCTTCCGTTTCTGTTCTCCAACCCGGAAATCTCCCTCTCGAGTCCCTCCACCATATCTTTATAAACCATAAATTCCGTATACCGCAGTTCGGAAAGAGAATTCTCGTGCCGCACGCCCCGGAATTTTCTCTTGGCCTCCAAATATTTCGGCTTATATTTCGCCAGCTGCTCCTCCAAATATTTCAGCCTCGTCTGAGTGTCCATACCCCATTTTAACCCTCCGACCAACAGTAACCTACTGCCTAAAAAGCAACACACCCAAAAGGCGAGCCAACACCGACTCTCTTGGATTTACACGCATCCAATATCCCCTACGAACCCTATCTACTACTCCCCTCATGTGACATTGGGTACAACTAAATTCTCTGCCCGCCAGCCCTTCCGCAGCTTTCTTCTTCAATATCTCAGGCAACGGACAATCGCTCTCTTGTTGACAACCCACAATTACTAATGGCACTCCTAACCTCATTTCTATCATACTCAGATTATATCAATAACAAGGCCAAAAAACCCGCCAAATAGGCGGGCTTTTTTGCTTGTACTCTAAAAAGTGGTAGGAAATATAAGTAGCGGGAAACTGCTTTTGACGTGTGCTGCTTCCCCTACCTGCGGGTCCCGTTATTTTAATGTGGACGGTTTCCAATGACCACAGGGTGATTTCCACTACGGCTCTGAAAAAATTAATTTTCTAAGCCTACCGTGATTAACTCCTAGAAAGGAGGTGATCCATCCCCAGCTTCGGCTAGGGATACCTTGTTACAACTTAGCCCTCATCGCCGATCTTACCCTCTTCCCGCCATAGGCGGGACGTCAGGCACTACCGACTTTGCTGGCTTGATGGGCGGTGTGTACAAAGAGCGAGAACGTATTCACCGCGGCCTGCTGATCCGCGATTACTACCAAGTCCGGCTTCATGGGGGCGAGTTACAGCCCCCAATCTGAACTGAGGGGTGTTTTGCTGGGATTAGCTCCGCCTTGCGGCTTGGCAACCCATTGTTCCACCCCATTGTAGGATGTGTGTGGCCCCAGGCATAAGGGTCGTGCTGACTTGACATCATCCCCTCCTTCCTCCCCACCAACGGCGGGGCAGTCTCCTGTGAAAATTTAACACAGAATAGGGGTTGCGCTCGTTTCCACACTTAAGTGGACACCCCACGGCACGAGCTGACGACAGCCATGCAACACCTGTCCCGCCATCCATTTTCATAGATCATCCCATGTTTCCATAGGACTAAACGGCGGGATGTCAAGCCTGGGTAAGGTCCTTCGCTTCGTGTCGAATTGAACCACATGCTCCCCTGGTTGTGCGCTCTCCCGTCAATTCCTTTGAGTTTTAGTCTTGCGACCGTACTCCCCAGGCGGCCCGCTTCATGCGTTAGCTCCGACCCCCAACCCCGACAAAGTCGGGGATATTCAAGGATCAAGCGGGCATAGTTTACAGCTAGGACTACAGGGGTCTCTAATCCCTTTCGCTCCCCTAGCTTTCGTTCCTCAGCGTCAGTGCTGCCCCAGGTACCTGCCTTCGCCCTTGGTGTTCCTGTCGATATCAACGCATTTCACTGCTACACCGACAGTTCCAGTACCCCCTAGCAGACTCATACCTCGTCCATCTTTCACCCGTTCCCAAGGTTGGGCCTTGGTCTTTCAAGCGAAATGCGACGAAGCGCCTACGAACTCTTTACGCCCAGTAAATCCGGATAACGCTTGCACCCTACGTATTACCGCAACTGCTGGCACGTAGTTTGTGGGTGCTTATTCTCCCCGCCATGTGGCGGGGCAAAAGGAGTTTACAACCCGAAGGCCTTCATCCTCCACGCGGCGTCGCTGCGTCAGGCTTTCGCCCATTGCGCAATATTCCCGGTTGCTGCCATCCGTAGATGTATAGCCCGTATCTAAGTGCTATTGTGACCGGCCGACCTCTCAGTCCGGCTACCCGTCATCGCCTTGGTAGGCTCTTACCCCACCAACTAGCTGATAGGACATAGGCTCCTCCATCGGCGGCCAGTTACGGCCTTTTATCCGGAGATGTTATGCGGTATTAGCCAGTCTTTCGACTAGTTATTCCCCACCAAAGGGTAGATTCCTATGTATTACTCACCCGTCTGCGACTGTCCGATAGCCCCTTGCGGAATCACCGGACCGTTCCACTTGCATGCCTAAGGCACGCCGCCAGCGTTCATCCTGAGCCAGGATCAAACTCTCAAAAAAGAATTGCGTGTTTACGCAAATCATTAATTTCCTATAACCAACACCCGTAAGGGTGGAGGTTATATCGAACCGAAAGGCGAATGCCATAAAGCTCTACCTAATGATTCGATACCACTTCTTAAAGTATAAGAAGTGTACCTTACTCATATAAACGCCAATTTTCAAAGAGCCACGATCCAGAAGCGAAGCCAATTCTACATCAATAATTTATAAATTACAACCGCCGCGGCCAGGCCTACTGATAGTGGTCATTTATATCTACCACTTCCACTTCGCCATCTCCGGTCACAATAAAAACCGCTCTGTATTTTCTATCAATTCTAAACGAATACAACTTCAGACTTCTAGGTTCCAGTAATTCCGTGTTCAAAGACGGATAATTTTGGTCCATTTCAAACAAACCGCGCTGTTTTTCAAATTTTCTGGCCAACCCCCTCTTTTTCAAGTACTTTATCAAGTCGTCCCTCAACGGTCTAACTCGCATAAGCGCTCGACTTCCCCAATCCTCTCACCACGCTATCTATAAACTTCTCACTGTATCTGCCGGTCTTAGCTAGCTCCAGCTTTATCTCACCCAAAGGTCGTGCATCAAAACTCTCCAATTTCAATTGACCGGAAAAATATTTCCTTAATAAGTTCCTGAAAAACTCAGACCGTGTAGCAAATCTCCCCCGCTTAACTTCGGAGTCGATTTGCTGGGTAATCTGACTAGGTACAGAAATGGTCAATGTTGCCATAAGAACATTTAAGAACATTTCTTATATTTTGTCAAGCGTCTTATAAACCACAACCGCCGCCGCCACATACACATTCAGCGATTTACCCAAAATCAAATCACCTATTTTTCCCCTGCTCAACACCCGGGCCCGACATCAAAGACAAGTCATCTCCTATTTCCACCTGCCCGTTAGCCACCATTCTCCACATCCTCCTTCTTACTTCTACCGATCTAACATTTAGCTCATCCGCCAATTCTCTAAACATTCCCACCACATCACTCACCGGGATGCGTTTAAGAATCCCCTTCTCAATCAGTAACCCCATACCAAAATACTACATCCCTTCCAAAATTTTGTAAACCACCGCCGCCGCAGCCACATGCACATTCAGGCTTTTATTTATTCCATACATCGGTATCTCTACAATCACATCCGCCATGTCCAAAACCTCCTCATAAATCCCCTCGGTCTCATGGCCAACCACGATGGCCACCGGCCATCCAGCTAATAGCTTATGGCTAATAGCTGATAGCTGAATTGCCCTCGAATCTTGCTCTACGGCTATGATTTTAAGACTTGGGATTTGGGATTTGAGGCTTGCCAGCGCGGAAACCGCATCCGGCTCGTACTTCCAGGGAACCCAGGTCTCGGTGCCAACCGCGGCTTTATGAATACGAGAGCTGGGTGGTCTCTCCGTCCCCCCACAAAGTATTACTTCACGAGCCGCCACCGCATCCGCCAGGCGAAACAACGACCCGATATTATATGTATCCAACACGTTATCCAAAACCAAATACATCGGTTTCCTCTCAATTTTGGCCAACTCTTCCTCCGTCGGCCTTCTCACCCTCAACTGCTTCGCATTCAACTTCATCCCCAAATTCTACCACCACCTTGATTTAAAAAACCCATAGTAATAAAATTGCATTCATGAATCTTTCTAAAATCAAAGAAACCATAAATTCGGTTGATGCGGTCGAATCCCCGCTCAAACCAATTCTCAATTGTGGCTGTATGGCAGCGGCATATCTCGGACTGTCCGCTTGTTGTGTAGTACCTGCAGCTACCGCCGTTTGGTCAGCATCCAATGAAGCTGTAAAAAGTCTGACTCCGAATTTGCTTCCCCCAGGAACTGAGCTGCCCATGGCTACATTTATCGCTGCATTTGCCGTTATGATAGGTCTTCCCCTCGCGAAATTTACCGCTGAAGTGTTCTTTCCAACCCGAGTCAACGCCAAATAGACTCAATTCTCGCGTTCAACTTCACGTTTGCGGCAGGTTTGCCCACTGTGTCTGATCCTCAAACAATTTGTCATGGAATTCCCAGAACTTTCCCTGATCCTTAGCACACTCTGCCGCTTCAGCAGACTTCTGAGCATTAGGATGAATCTGAGACAGTGGGAAGTGTTTATAAGCAAACAGGACTTTACCGCTATATTCTTTCAAAATCTGTTGCACCGTCGGAAACGCCCTGGAACAAAACGGGCATTGGAAGTCGGAATATTCTATCAAGGTGATCGGCGCCCCCTTAGTCCCCTGCGTCGGCGCATTCCCCACACTCACCGTCGCCCGAGTCACCGACTTATCCGCTTTCCCAGTCAACTCCTCATCGATAATCTTTTTAAACTCCTCAAACGGATACGCCCCCGCCAGAAGCCTGCCATTTATAAAAAACCCTGGCGTCCCCTGCACTCCCACCTTACCGCCTTCAGCCAAGTCCGCATCAACTATGGCCTTCTTACTCCCCGAGTTCACACAACTCATCAACTTATTTCCGTCCACGCTTGTCTGTTTAGCATAATCCTTCATCGCCTCGGCAAAACTCTTATATTTGGAATTGACATTTGGCGCAGCGACATTGCCCGCCTGTCCAGTCGTAGTCCCACTCGGAGCGGAGGAGGACTCCAGGTATTTAAGTTTGCTCCACATCGATCCCAACACAAACGCTCCAATCACGATAACCACAGCCATTACCGGCGCCATCTTTTCCAATAGACTCTTCTGCGGTATACCCCTCGAAGCTTCATCGTAGTAGGGCATCACTTCTGGTTCTACAACTTTTCTTGTTCTCACTGCCATGCCAGCCTTTATATCAAATAAATAGCCAACTATGCAACTACCAATCTAATTAACTTTTCTGCTCCTCCAACCACCTTTCCGCATCCAATGCTGCCTCACATCCATAACCGGCAGCCGTGACTGCTTGCCGGTATATATGATCATGCACATCCCCGGACACAAATACTCCCGGCACATTACTCATCGTCCGATACTTATAGCCTTCCCTCTGGACATAACCCCTACTTCCCAAGTTAACCTTGCCCGCAAAAATCTTCGTCGCCGGGCTATGCCCGATTGCTACAAACAATCCATCGGTCACCAATGTTTGCCCGTCAGACAATACTACTCCCTCCACTTTATCCGCCCCCAATACATCTTTCACTTCCGCATTCCAAATTATCCGGATCTTAGGGTCAGCCATCACCCGATCCTGCATTATCTTGCTCGCCCGAAACATGTCTCTTCTGTGCACGATAACTATCTCTGTCGCGTGTCGAGACAAGACCAACGCCTCCTCCATCGCCGCGTCCCCCCCACCTACTACCACCACTTTTTTACCTTTAAAAAACGCCGCGTCGCATGTAGCGCAGCTGGAAACCCCCCTTCCAATCAATCTCTGCTCATTTGGTAAATTCAACCAATTAAACTCCGCCCCCGTGGCGATAATCACCGACCGCCCCAAATAGCCGTTGACCCTAAACGGCTTCACCCCAAAATCCACTTCGGTTGCGTTCTCCTCCTTCACCTCCACCCCAAATTTCTCCGCCTGTTTTCGCATAGCCGCCATCAAATCCGGCCCTTGAATCCCCTCAGAAAACCCCGGATAGTTTTCAACCAATGTAGTCAACATCAACTGTCCGCCCCATTTTTCCCCAGCCACACACAGCGTCTTCAAGTTCGCCCGGGATGTATACAACCCCGCCGTCAACCCCGCCGGCCCACTCCCAATAATAATTACGTCATAAACCTCATTCATATTTAACAGTTTTTACAACTTTTTGAAGCTAATTTAACAAGTTTTAACCAGTTTTTACAAGCAAATTCACATACCCCTGGCGACCGGCATATCCCACTTGCCGAGCCACCTCAGCTCCATCCTTAAACAGGATCACGGTGGGAATGCTCATGGTATTAAACCTAGAAGCCAGATCGGGATGGGCATCCACATCTACCTTAGCTACCAGAACTCGGCCCTGATATTGTGTCGCCAGTTCCTCGATTATCGGCGCCGCCATTTTGCACGGCCCGCACCACTCCGCCCAAAAGTCAACTAGAACCCACCCTGTCTTCACTTTGTCGTCAAAATCGTCCTTAGTTAGATTTACTGCCACTCCCATAACCAGACCCACCATACCACACCTCCTATATTCTTATCAACGTCCACCCTTGCAGCCCGATCAGCCCCGCCCACATCCAAACCACTATCCTATTCTCAGTTGCCGTAAACTTCCGGGCAAACACCCAATACCACTTCTGGTAATCAGTTTCGTGAACCAGCCCTATCCATAGCCTTACAGACAACCCCAACACCACTCCCGCCCCCAAAAAACTCCCCGAGCTGGAAATCACCCACCAGCCCACAATTCCCACGACAAGACCAGTCAATATATTGTGAACCGGCAATTTTTCCCGCGAAGATCGCGTCACCATTACCATCTCCCGTGCTTCCCGCCATTTGCCCGTTTTAAGCAGTCCCACCACCCGCTGGCTATCTAGTTCGTGCGGCCGGGTAATTAGCGCGTAATACCAATCATCCAAATCAGATAAAAAGTATCCGATCGCCCATCCCACAAACAACACCAGATTGTTCAAAAAAAATCCCAAACTTAGTACTTTATACTTAGCACTTAGCCCTCTCGCTATCATCAATACCAAGAGAGCGATACTCCTCATCCCAAATTTTCTCAGCTCAGGACTTACCTTCACCATTACTTCAAGTATAACTCCTCTTCCGCCCTATCGCACAAGCTCTGTCCTCCTGCTTCCAACCATTCCTGCAATCGTCCGCTGTCTCCCGCGTAAATTCCGCTCCCCCAATAGACGTATCTTTTAGTCTCTTCCGGCCATAAAGAAGAGTCCTTGCCAATCTGGCTATGTCCCCCATTGTATCCCGCCAGTGCCAATTCTATATTTCCCCCCGCTCGTTCAAGTCCTAATGCCAAATACGCCAACCCCTTATCCGCATTCGTATCCGGATCTAACATATCATCATCTTCATCAAAGTGAAACGGCATCACTTGGAAAATCCCTTGCGCCCCCGCCGAGGATACCGCACCAGGCAACCCGCACGATTCAATCTGCATGACAGTCGCCACCAAGTTCGGATCCAAGCCAAATTCACCCGCCCATTTTTTTATATCCTGCCCCCAATACTGGACACTGGGCGTAAATATCAGTGAAATCGCCACCCCTTGCGCCTCCACCGCCAGTGCCGTCCCCGTCGCCGCCGCAGTTCTCTCCACTACCACCCGACCATTCCCCTCCGCCTCCTGTGCCACCAATAAAGCGGACACCGCCAAGACTGTCCAACCAAAAAGTAATGCTATTGCCTTATCATTTCGTAGTTCTACCTCCCTCGCCATTGTGTCGCCCCCCATTTCAATAATTCGGTTCCCCCTCGCACCGTCGGTTCCACTCCTGCCATTATTCCCCATAGCCCAATTGGGATATATGCCAAAGACAGCGTCTGTAATGGATCCAGCTCCTCCAATCTTCCTGCATACTTCATCCCCTCCAACATCAACTTCCCTCCAAACCCCACCGCTACCGGCCCCAAAATCCCGCCTTGTACCAATTCCTTACACATCATCTCGGAAGCTTTAGCTGCCGACCTCACATACAAATACACCGACCAACCAACCATCTCTACGCCTGCCTCGGCTATTTTTCGTGCCCACCTCACCCCCGATATTTCTTTACCCTTCCCAATCGCCCCCAGTTCAGGCTGCGCCAACACTTCCCCCTCAGAAGCTACTTCTACCTCTCCCGGGGGACTATGTCCATTGCCGTTTTTCAAGGCAGTCTTCTTCGCCCCCACTAACTAAATTATACCCCTTCCTTCAACTCCTTTCCCAACCATCTTTTTTATCCACACAATCTTGGCTCTCAATGCTGCTACACAAAGCGCCACCCATCTTTTTTCCGGATCCCGAGCCCCTTCCACCGGCTGCGTTTCTACTATACCGATATACGTCTCTAGCTCCTCAACACTCTTTCTTTTCAACTTTGCTTCTTTCATAGTTTATTTTAACCCTTGACTTCTCCTTCATCTAGTAGCTTAAACTGTCCCGATGCCCCAACTTTCCAATGCTTGAAGCAGACACAACCACTCGCCCCATTTTTCAATTCGATCCCGGCGCTTTCACCCCCGAATCAGAAATCCACCAAGCCAGAAAAGAAAAGCTCAAAGCCGCCAGAAATTTAGCAATCCTCACCACCGGCAAGACCGAAGTTACCGCCAGACTTTCTTCAGGCGGAGTCTGGCATATACTCAAAATTGGAGATATTCATGAAGGTGACACAGCCGTTGACCACGACGAGGTTGAAGAAATTGTCCCTTATTGTCATGAATCCCCCAAAAGACTTTTAGTCCTCCTGGGTGACGAGTACAACGGTGTCAACCCTGAACAACTGGGAACTACCATGAGACAACTTGCTCTAGCTCTCGAAGAACAAATTGCTCACTTCGAGGAAGGACTTCTTAAACCACTTGCTGGTCGCATTTTAGGCATGCCCTGGTTCTATCACGGTCATACAGAATGGTCCAATAAAAAGGTCATGTTCGACAATTGGCGCGTTGGTACCCGAAACGGCATTCCCATTCTCATCCCTGGAGGTAATATTGTCACTCCATTTCCAACCGGCGAACAACTCCGATTCAAGGTTTTTCATAACGCCGGTCGAGCTCCCAAAGCCAATCCACTAGCCAGCGCTCTGGCCCACGGAGCCGTCTACCCACTCAATCACCCTTTCATTCCAGACGAAGTCTGCGTTGGCAACAGCCACTATAATAGCTGTGCTATCGTCACCCGCTCCGGGTCAATCCGCCAAGCTGCTTCCATGTGCGGCACCTACAAAGGCAGCACTCCCGAACTCAGAGACAGGTTCGCCATGGAAAGCCAAGCCGGCCGCATCTACGACCAACCAGGCGCCAACACTATTATCTGGACCAAAAACGGCCAACCCCGACTCTACCCCTGCACCGACTTAGACCGGGGAGAGCTTGTTTTTCAAGCTCTCACTTTTCGCGACAATCTCCCAGACTGGCTCGCCACAGAGCTTCAGAAAATGATCAATGCCGTTGAACCCCGGCCAGATATCTCCATTAACTCACAGTTTGGTGCCGCCTCCGATTCCCCCCACCCCGAGGCCCCGCCAGGCCAACAGACAACAGATCAGCCTTCCCAACAAGCCACTCAGTACGAAAAGGTCGTTATCGACGCTGCTTCATCTCGCCCGATTCTCTTCTTTCCATTCGGCAACACCCGTTTCGGTGCTGAAAATTCCCTCGCCTTCGAGACTCAAAATGCAGCGGAAATCGATTTTCTTCTAGCCCATCCCCACTCCCTGGTTGCCATCCTCCGCCGCACCCTCGACCCAGACGTCCCGAGCGACGTTTCCCGCGTCTTCGTTCTGGACCACATTATTAACCTTTTCTCGTCCTTGGCCCAAAACCGGCAACTTGTAGCCATTATGCTAGACAAAGTCCTCCGCGACAAAAAATGGAAAAGGGGAGTCGGTGAAAAAGACAAGGATGGAACCTTCGAAAGTTCACCGATCAAGCCTGGCACCTATCTTTCCGAAAGTCTCAATAATACTCCCCTCATGACAAATAATTATGGCCGAATTGAGGTAAACATTCACCCGCCAGATTCAACCGTTAGTCAAAAGTACGTCATTATGTGCATGGATGGCACCGCCGGTTCAGGCTCCACTCACAACCCATTTCTCTCTCTCCGCCGGGCTTATGACTGGGGTGCCCAAGTCGACTTCCCTGACCTCACTATAGGCGGGCTCAACCCCAACGGCGGCTTCCAAACCTTCATGGATCGCCTCAACCTCAATACCCCCTGGCCCACCCTCATGTCTATGGGCTGGAGATCCAAAGTCGACAGTTGGGGCAAAGGCAACGTGAGAGCCGGTGCCGAAGCTGGCGTCGGCGCCATCCTCCTTCCCGACCGTCACATGCTCTTCCCAACTGCTTATTTTGAACAAACCAAAGAAATATTTGAAGCCCTCGACTTGTATCTGGGTGCCGGGCTTCTTGGCCTCGTTGAAAAAACTACAACCTCAAACTAATTTTTTCAACTCCCCATCTTTCGCTCACCTCTCCTTCCCCCGCCGTGATCGTCTTGTCCTCTCCTCTTCCGCAATAACCCCCGCCAGAATCTCTTCCCAATCGACATGAAGTTCCCTACTCTCCTCACCTCTTCTTCTCTTCTCTTCATCCCCATTAAATTTCTTACTCCCCCATAAAACGTCAACCCCTCCCACAGTATCACTCACCATGAAACGCTCATAGGTTCCCTTTCTATAAAAAACTGCATAGTCAAAACAGTTAATGCGCGCATCGGGATCATACAGACTGACTCCGGATAGGCCATATTTCGTCCTGTTCTGATACCTGACCACACAATAAGCCATTCTGTCCCCCTTGTATCTCCCATTCCTTTCGACCAGCTCCTCAGCCAATTGTCTATTAATCGTTGCCACAAAAGTATTGTACCAGCCGTGTCAACCCAAAGATTTCCGACCTTTTTTTAACTCCCCCATCTTCCACATAAACAGCGCCCCTTTGTTATCCGCATTCGAATCTACCACAAATCTTCTCACCTGTTCCAATAGCGCCCGGTCAACCGTCTTGGCCATCTTTATATATAAGGACTTATGCCCCTCATCCCCCAACTCCCGGGCCAGCCTATATCCATAGTCCTGAAACTCCCGCGTCACATACCTGCCTGCCGGCAGGCCAGGCTTATTCGTTTCGGGTTTAGCCCTCTCGTCGAAAATTTGTTTCAATGATTTCATAGCGAGGACAAAGTCCGAGATATATGAAAGGATCCCGAAGCGTCAGCGACAGGTAGTTCTCCCTTCATATCAACTCAATCCCAAAATTATTCTTTCAAGTACTCCCTCCAACATTCCTTTCTCCTCACTCGTAAACTTCCCCAACACATAATTTTCCCCATTCTCTCTATCTCTATCTCTATTCTCTATCCCTATCCGTATTCTCCAAAAATCCTTGGTTTTTAAAGCATTCTCTACCGACTCCACTCCATTATGCTCCTTCGGCCCTTTACCATTTTGGATCTTATATTCCCCCAACTTTATATCCAAATCATCATGTGCCACCCACAATTCACTTTCCGGCAGCCCCTGCAATAATCTCCCCGATTCGTTCATAAACACACCTTTCGTTTTTACTAACCACAAATCAGCAGTTTTAAATACCAAAGCATCATAATGCTTCCTCCACTCATAGTCGCTGTTCAACCTCTCCGCGAACTTCTCCACCAACATCACCCCCGCATTATGTCTTGTATTTTGATATTCCGCCCCCGGATTCCCCAGCCCAATAATCACCCTCATCGTTAGCATTATAGCTTAGTGTTCTCACCACCTCAGTCATTTCCCCACAACTTCCACTATTCCCTCATCCCCCTCAGCCCTGACTAATACTCTCACGCCGTGAGGAATCCGTTTTGTGCCATTGCCAGTGCCCACTATCGCCACAATTCCCAGCTCTCTGGCAATAATCGCCGGATGCGACATAATACCACCGTTGTCAGTCACCAACGCCCGCACTTGGCCAGCCAGCAAGAACTGGGTCTGATCAGGCTTGACAAACTCCGCCACCAATACTCCCGTCCTAAAGTCCCCCAGCTCGTGCTCACCGGAAACAACATAAGATACATCTTCTACCCGTCCCGGCACTGCCACTCTTCCTTTAATCGGCCCACCGGAAGCGGCCTCTCTCCTCTTCCAATCCCTATCCTGCCAATTTTTCAGCCCCGCCTCCAAGGCCTCTTCATTTGAAACTCCCCTCGCCACGCTCAAGCTTAATGCTTGGATCAACAACTGCCCCAGGGCCAAAACCTCCTCTTGTCTCGATCCATGCGGTCGGGCCAAAGGATTTAACTTTTGGTCATGAGTAACGTATTTAGTCGCATCTCCCAACTCAGTCAAAACGAGCAAGGCCCTGAAAAAAGCTTCCGGATGAGCCTCTTCCGCCATCAACTTCCTCACCTCGTTTTCCCACCATCCGATTGGTTTGTTCTCAAACGCCATTATTATTTGACAAAAATAAAATAAGCAATAGAATCCATATACTCGCTTTATAAGACCGTTTCTTGACAAAAAGTTCCCTTGTTTTTGACATGTCTTTGACATCCACCAGTTTCGCCCAAAATCTTCCGCAGGATTTTTATTATCCCCAACTGGCAAAGGAAGTCCTGGACAAGCTCTCCCTGTACGAAAATGTCCTCGTCGGTGGCATTTATGGTTGCGGCATTCACACTTTTCTTGATTGCTTCACCGCCCTCGCCCAACAGTCCCCGGCATTCAACTCCATCTCCATTCTCGAATCGACCAAGCCAATAAGCTCAATCAAAAAAACCACCGGTATATCAGGGAAAAAGCTTGTCGTTATCCACACCTTCGAGCAGATAGCTCATCCAAACAATTATCTCGAAAAACTTCACCGTCTCCGTCTGCCAGATCCGTCACTGCTCACATATCTAGTCATTTCCGATCACACCGTAGTAACCCGACCATCACAATACTTCGCCACTACCACCGCTTTTTTCAACTATCGATTCCTCGTCACCCCTTTCGATCCTGCCCTCACCCACCGGATGATCGAAATCGACACGCAATTCTTTGGCTGGAAAGTCCCCAAAGACCTCATCGATCAAATCTACACTCTCAGCGGTGGAGTCCAAAGGCTTACTAAGCACATCTGCAAGCTCACCCACAAAAACCAATCATCTATTCCCAGTACTGAAAAAATACTCGCCGACCCCTCAATCGGCTTCCAGCTCAAGATGCTTACCAACATCCTCTGTCAGTCACCTTCACCCGCTCTCCACACACTGGGAATCACCGATCACAAAGGCCAAATCAAGTCAAAGCTCCTCCAGACATACATCCAGGATCACTTCCGAACCGACGTCGCCAATTACTTCCCCACTCTTTCCGCCCTAGAGGGGAACCTCTTTGCGCTCCTTTATCAAAATCTGGATTCTCTCATCACCCTCGATCGAATCGGCGACGTAATGGAACTTCTGGGTCACGATTTCTCCCCCTGGGCCATTTACAAACTCATCTCTCGCCTCAAACTCAAAATAGCACCCCAATTTACTATCAAATCATTCAAGAGTCGCGGCTATTTACTCTCCAAAGCGCTACACTAGCGGCACGAAGCTAAAACTGCCCAGCTTCTCCCATATTATTTTCCCATCTCTTTTCTCCCCTCTCATCATCTCTCCCTTAACCGGAATTACTATTCTCCCCCCGCTGATTAACTGATTAACCAATTCACTTGGTACTTCATCTGCCATTGCCGCCACGATTATCCCGTCATACGGCGCGTATCTCGGCCATCCTTCCTTCCCATCCCCGACTTTTATTTTTACATTTTCAAATTTCAAATTTCTAATTTCAAATTCCGCCCTTCGGGCTAGCTCTGGAACCACTTCCACGGAATAAACTTTATCAAACAATTTAGCTAGTAAGGCAGTTTGGTACCCGCTCCCCGTCCCAATTTCTAATACCCTTCCATATTTTTGACTTTTGCCTTTTGACTTTTGAATTAGTAATTCGCACATCCGTGCGACTGTATACGGCTGGCTTATCGTCTGCCCGTATCCAATCGGCAGTGGCCTATCCTCATATGCCAAGTGGCCGTATTCTTCCGGCACAAACGATCTTCTATCTACCTCCGCCATCGCCGCCAACACCCGCTCATCCCTCACTCCATATTCTCGAACCGTGTCCAACATCCTCTTCATTTCACTATCTTATCCGCCCACGCCCCCAGTATCGGCAACCTTACTTTTTTTCCTTGATTCGTTTCCATTGCCATCCATAGCCACAACCCCAAAAATCCTACTCCCGACAGACCAGACACCAAAGCCGCCACAGGCACCAACACAATTGTCGCTCTCAGCATCGGCGCCACCGCCTGAGTAAGAGCCAAAAACACGCTATACGTCAAAAGCGACTGCACCCCGTGCCACCGCAACTCCCGATCTTTTTCCAGCGCCAACGCCACCACAGCCGCCATCCACCCCACAAACGGCACGTAAACCAAGGCAGACATAACTTTTACCGGCACCCCCAGAACCCCTTTTGCCCCATCCTCACCTGGCATACTGCAAAGTATACAACCTTTTAAGTTCTTCCACACTAGTCGCATCCTCAGGCTTTTTCTTTCTAAAGCTCACTAGCCTTGGAAACCTCAAGGCGTATCCCGCTGTATGCATAGGCGAGCTGGTTATCTCGTCCGCCTTAATCTCCACGACCAGTTTCGGCTCCACCCAAAAGTCACAATTCATCTGCTTGCCCACTTCATAATTTTCCGGCTTTACTGTCAACTGATAATTGTCAACTGTCAACTTAATTTTCCGCCACTCCTCATCAGTGAGTCCCGTCCCGATCTTGGCTACAGTCAAATACTTGTCAGCCTCTGGCTGATACACTCCCGCCAAAAAATCCCCAATTCCAAACCCTGCTCTTTTCCCCTGACCCACGTCGTACCCCAAGACCACCAGGTCCAACGTGTCCGAAAGTGCCGATTTATCATAACTTTTCTTGTACTTTATCCAGTTAAAATCCCGTGCCCCCGCCGCATATACCCCGTCCAGTTTCTTGGCAATTACCCCCTCGCACCCGTCAGCGAGTGCTTTTCTAAAAAACCTCTCTATCTCCGTCTCATTCTCTACTTTCTCCATCGGCATCAGTTTCACGATATTTCCCGCATTCACCAGCTTTTCCAGTTCACCCCTTCTCTCCATATACGTCTTATTTGTCATATTTGTCCTATCCGTCATAAGTACATCAAATAAATATATTGTCAGGGGAACTTTTTCAGCCATTTCCGCAATACCATATTTCCGCTTTCTTTGCACTGTCTCCTGAAACGGCAAAAACTTTCCGTTTTTACCCAGGGCGATCATCTCCCCCTCCACAATGCAATCTTTTTTAATTTGTTTTTTCAGCCCCTCCACCACATCCGGGTACATGCTCGTCACATTCTCCAACCCCCGTGAAAACAAGCTCACTGAGCGCTGAATATGCGCTTGAATTCTCAATCCATCCAACTTGTATTCCACAGCGCACTCCCCATTCCTTTTCCAAATCTCCGCTGCATCTTTCGCCCTTTCACATCTGGCCATCAGTACCGGCGTCCCGATCTCCGGTTCAATTTTCCTTGGCTTCTTGTGCCTAACTATTTCTTCTGCTATTTCGCCCAAATCCGCCCTGACATTATACATATTCTCTATTGCGGGACGCAATTTTTTATCTCCTCCAATCATCCACGACAACGCATCCAGTACCGTCATATCCGAAAACCCCGTTCGCAATTTCCCCAACACCATCTTCACCGCGTACTTGGCCTCTTTCCCACTTAACCGATTAACTAATTCACCGATCAACTTTACTTTAAGTTCCTGGCTCCCCTCCCCCCCCGCAAGTGCAATTTCCATCAATTGCTTGTAAACTTGTGAAATTGTTAAGTTGTGATTTGTTTGGGATTTGTGGCTTGAGTCTTGAGACTTAATTGTTTCTACAGTTCTCCCCAAATCCCCAGTCTTCTTAAAATTTTCTCCCGCTCCTTCCCCCAACGCCCGAATCATCATCTTGTCTGCAACCCCAAAGTCAGGACTACGATATGCCGGCCCCAACCTCCCTTGCGTCATATACGCTACCAGTCTGGCATCCTCGGGACTCGTCTCCCTGAAAAGCTGCGCCAAAATCCGCGTCATTTCCAGTCTGCTCGCCGTCCCCTCCAACTTCTCCAAATACCCCGCCAGTTCCGAAAACAACATGAGCCAATAATAACTTATACTCTTACACTCTTCTACTCTCCCGCTCTACTTCACATACCCCACTAGGTAAAAATACCCAAACGCCACGCCGGCTAAAAATATCACTCCCAACACCACGTTTATCCACCCCTCTTGGTAATGCGATATTTTATATACCCCTTCACCCATCAGGGTCAACCCAAAAAGAGTAGGCAAAACGAGCATTACATACAAAAATTCGGCGTTAATCATAATTATTTTTTCAGAAAATATTTTGCCGCCTTAGTCGACCCTCTCTTAACTATCACTCCTTTTTGCAGCAGATATTTAAACTCCCGCAAAATCGTGTCTTCGGATACCATAGACAACATTTTCCTCGCCTCGGCCATTGTAATTTGCCCGTTGCTGTTTAAATACTCGACCAGCTTCATCTGCCGCGGCGACAGCGCCACCTGCTGCCCCACCCTCTCTTTAATTTTTATGTCGACAGATAACTCCTTCACTTTCAGCTTTATCCGTGTCAATTCATCAGCCAGTGCCTTGGTAAAAACAGTCAGCCAAGCCGTCAAATCCCGGTCTTCCAGCCTAGGGGCCAGGTTAGACACCTCCATCAAAGCCCCGAAGTAATCATCCGCATGCTGGTCAAAGTATTCCTCCAGGGCAAAAAATCTCCTGATGTCGTACCCTTCCCGATGCAGCATCAGCGTTGCAAACGCCCTAGCTGTCCGTCCGTTACCCTCCGTAAACGGGTGTACCGCCGCCACCACATAATGAGCCACCCCAGCCCGCAAAATCGGGTGTTCCCGCCCCCCCAGTTCGCTATTTATATACCGGAAAAAATCATCCATCAGATACGGCACTTCCATAGCCAGGGGAGGCCGGAAACCCACCTCCCCCGTCACCGAGTTTCTCAAAACCACTTGCACCTGCCGGTACTTGCCCACCTGCTCAGCCGGCACAATTTTATCGACAACCAGCCTGTGGATCTCCCACAACTCCTCGCGCGTATACGCATTCACCCCACTCTTTTCCAAATACTCCAACACTTTCCTATAATTAATTACTTCCTGCACGTCCCGTTCTCGGGCAGCCACTCCCTCGGCAGCCGCTTCAGCCGGCGTCTCCACTTCCCGCTCCAAAATAATCTTCGCCTCTCCCAAGCTTAAATCATTGCCTTCCAAAGCAGTCCCATAATGCACCGCCCGCAGTCTGGCATCATCCCGGAACTTTGCCTCCCACATAGGCACCAGCGGCGCATTTTCAATTACTTCCCTGGCCGCCTCAATCTGCCCAATGTTCTTCAAAATATCGGTGATAATGATATATTTAGGTGTATACATTCCTAAAAATTCGGTGCAGGCGAGATGCAAAATGCGCCCGCAGCCGGACGCCGGCAAACGCCAGGCAGTCGAGGACGTAATTTTGCGCTCGCCGAACCGACCCTGCGTTAATTCTACGGTTAATATGCGGGAAATACAATATGGCTAGTAAAAAACTCCACCTGGAAATCATCACCCAGATGCTGTCCCTTTCCTCCTCCGCCTTCGGTTTAGTCGCCGCCCTAGCCTGGAACACCGTCATCCAAACTTTCATAAACGACTTTATAAAGCCCTTTTTACCAGCCGGCGGCTCACTTATTATTTCCCAACTCATCTATGCCACCGTCATTACCATGCTAGTCGTCACCATCACTCTCAAGCTCTCCCAAATCAAAGACCGCCTAGAATCTAATTGACTTTTTAAACTTTAGAAGTGCCCGGGATCGCATTGAAAATTTGTTCTTTTCTTGCAAATCCATCTCCCCAAAAGTCTTTTTAGAACCTCTTGGCATAAAGATCGGGTCCCAGCCAAAACCCCCACCTCGCAGCTCCCAGGCAATATCACCCATGGTTTTACCCACAAATAAGTGCTCACCGCCTTTCTCATCCACGTAAACAATCGTCGTTTGTGCGGTCGCAGTTCTCAATTTATAGCCTTTGAGCATTTCCAAAATTCCTTCATTACCCAGCGCCTTCATAAACGCGTCTATGTATGTCCCCGGCAATCCATTAATTGAGTCAATAAAAAGTGCCACATCTTCAACAAATAATGGTTTTTTAAGGGCGGACCAGTAACTTCGGGCCTTTTTTACCGCCACTTCAATCGGGTCCAACGATTGTATTTCATCTATTTCTAGTGGTATCCCCACCACATCAACGTCCAGGATTGCCCCAGCTTCTTTTAACTTTCCTTTATTCGTGGTTGCAAAATATATCGTCTCCATTAATATTACTGATGATATCATCGTGACCACCAAATCCGAAACTAACCACCTAGAAAATCTTAGAGCAGATTTTTTTAAACTTCTCGACCCAGAATATGGCACCAGCCATATTACAAAACTCCTGAGGAAACAAGAAAACGATGGTTCGTATCTCCAAAGATGGTACAGCTTCAGCCGGAAGGCCCAGGACGTTTATCCCAGCCAGGGACTTCTCCAAACTCCGTACGACTACCTCGACTATCAAATGAGCCAGGTCCTCCCACAGGATATTTTGATCGAAACCTTAAGGATCAGAAGGTATTTTCTTGAAATTTCCAATCACCCCTACCGACTCCATTTTTTAAAAAAAGTCAACGATTCAAAATTCATCGCCCCCCCAAAAATCAGCTGTCTTCCTATCGAATCCGCCATAAAAAACGGTTTGTCGCTAGCCATCGGCGATCTGGGAGCTACCCCGGCCGGCTCCCAAAATCCCAGAATAAGCCGTAGAGAAAGATACGCCCAAGGGCCTTTCGTCAAGCTCGGTAAACAAGCCAGAGCCCTATTTATAGGCTCCTCATCTCCGGACGTCTGGAACAGTTCAGCCGCCATTGCCACTATGGCCGCCTGCCACTGTCTCACCGCGATCCCCAGAAACGGTCTCCTTTCTGATATCAAAAGACAGTCGGATTTAGCCAAAGATGTTTTTAAATGGCTTGAAAATATGGCAGACGAACTACTTGCCGGCAGGCAAGACAGGCAAGAAATAAGTAAATATTGGGAAAACAACGTCATGGGCACGCTGGAAGCGTCCGAAGAAAAAGCTCTAAAAAGAGCCGAATCGCTAATAAAAGCCGGAGTGAGGGTCTTTAGAATTTATTCCCCCGAACCAGGCACCGGAACGGTTGACACTGTAAAAAAGCTGCGCCAACATTTCGGCCGCAAAATTGAGATCTTCACCAGTCTTATTGTCAGCACAACACAAGCAAAAAGCGCCCAAGAAGCCGGTGCAGATGGAATATTTGTAGGCATTGGCGGCGGTGGGAGATGCACGACGGGTGTCAGAAGCGGAAGTGCAATTGACTGGCCGGAACTTGTATACAAACTGCGAGGTGAAATAGAGATCCCCATAATTGTCGAGGGGGGAGCAACCGATCACGTCGCCGTGTCCCTCCTTTTAGGCGCCAGCGGCATAAGCGTATCCCGGGCTGTCGCGGGCGGAACCATCGAATCGCCCGGAGGCGCCATGTTTCTGTCCGACGATAAGGGCCAACTATTCAAGCCATACGGGGGCGAAGCCTCAGCCAGAGCCAAATTCATTGAAGGAAAACTCTTAGCTTTCAACATTCCCTCATTCATAGAGGGCGAAACCGGTAAGGCCTATTTAAACTTTAGTAAGCACTCATTTCCCACACTCACGCTAAATCTACATACTCTTGCTGAAGATGCGACCCTGGCCATGGTATTCAAAGGTGTAGCTAATATCCACGAATTACATGCCATCAATCCTTCCCCTTTAAGGCAAATCACTACCTTCGGCGACTTTCAAAGAAACTCACACTAAAAATACTTCTTCTGCCAGGTCATCGGCGTTGAAGTTATATCCCACTTTCTTGTACAGCTTTTCAGCTGTTTTTTTAACCAGATATGTTCCGGCCGCCGCGGCCAAAAGTGGCGGATTTTTAGCCGCCAAGCCCACTATCACCCCCGCCAACACATCTCCCGTCCCGCCTTTGGTCAACCCCGCATTTCCCCCAGTTACCTCATAAGTCGTCTCCCCATCACTCACATACGCCACCGGCCCCTTATACACAATTATGCATTTATATTTTTGGGAAATTGATTTCAAATTTCGCTCGCGAAGCGCTGGCTCCGCCAGCAATTCAAATTTCAAATTAAAGAGCATTTCGTACTCCTTGCTGTTGGGGGTAATAATTGCCCCCTTCGGTATCCACCCCGCTTCCATTACCTGCAAACTTCCCCCATCTATTACCCATTTTTTCTCCGGAAATTTTCTCAATAAGTTTTCTGTCACCTTTTTTGTCTCATCTCCCCCTCCATCTCCGATCTCCATCCGATATCTCATCATCCCCGGTCCAATTAATACCGCGTCTGATTTAGCCACATAATCTTCAACTTCCCCCCACGGCACCCACACAAACGAATTCAACTTAGCGATCTTTTCCAAATCCCGCTCGGTAGATCCAAAAAAAACCATATCCACCAATCTGGATGCTGCCTTTACCGCCAACATCGGTGCGCCATGAAACAAAGCTGATCCCCCAATTATCGTTACCTGCCCATTATCCTCGCCACTGGAATCCTCCCTCGGCCTCCACAATTTTTTCAAGTCGTCAGGTCCAAAAATCATAGCTTAATCACTTTAAAATCTTTCTCCCCAGGAATCAAATGTTCATCGGCACTAGTAATAACCGCCTGTCCCCCATAATTCTCCGCTAACTTCATCACTTCCTCCCGATGTTTATGGTCCAACTCCGAAAATATATCGTCAAGAAGTAATATTGGGCTTCCCCCCAAGTATTCTATTTCCCTCCGCTTCAACCCCAACACCGTCATCCTCTGCTCTCCCCGACTCCCGTATTTAGATACGTCACGCCCACCAGCCATCAAAACAAAGTCATCCCTATGGGGTCCCACCAAAGTACTCCCCGCCAGCACTTCTTGTTGTTCATACTGCTTTAATCTTGCCTCCGAGATAACACTTTTGTCATAGAGAAACTCCATCGCCGCCAAAAACTCGGCCCTTTTTTGCGTCAAATACTCGCCATTTTTAATCAGAAGTTTATCCCAAAAAAATAGTTGGCTCCTACCCGCCCTACCGTCTCTAATCAAATCTAGAAGCCTATTCCTCTGGCGCAATCCCTTTTCGTAGCTCACCGCCGCTCTTCTATATTCCCGGTCCACCTGGGCTATCACAAAATCCAAATACCTGCGCCTTACAGAAGGACTTCCGGTAACCAACTCCATATCCCCAGGCCCGAAACAAACTGCTCGCAAATTCCCCACAAAATCCATCATTCTCCGTGGAACCCCATTCACTTCAAACTTTTTTCTATCAGTGATTGTGACTTGTAAACTTATAATTTGGTCATCCATTGAGACTTGTGACTTGAGAATTGTAAATTGTTCCCCATATCTCACCATCTCGAAATCCCTCTCCGCCCTAAAACTCTTCCCCGTAGCCAACAGATAAACAGCCTCAACCAAATTACTCTTCCCACTCCCATTCTCTCCCAACACCAAAGTCCTCCTACCCAGCTCAAACTCCCCCCTCCCATAGCTCCTGAAGTTAACCAGTCTGACACTTCGGACATACATACGTCCCCCTGCCTCCTAACTCAAATTTCTTAATTACACCCTTACACCGTCTACACTCTTGCCCCTCCCGGTCGTACACCCGAAAGTGCTCCTGGTAATGCCCACCCAACCCGTGCAAGTCGATGTATTTAGCGTCGGCCGCAGTCGCCCCCCCGTATTTAATTCCTTCGCTCAATACGAGTTTTATTTTCTCCAGCAAAACTGTCAACTGTTCCCCTTGGAGCTTGTGGCTTGGGGTTTGTGGATTGGTTTTGGCTTCCCAAAGCGCGTCATTTGCATAAATATTCCCCACCCCAGATATTACTTCCTGGTCCATAATCGCAACCTTAATAGGTTTTCTTAATCTACCTAATCTCTTAATAAACTCAGTCTCGTTTATCTCAAACGGTTCCGGCCCCAGCTTTTCCACAAATTTCGGATTCACCTCCACCCACCCGAACAATCTCTGGTCATTGAAATAAAGTGTCCCCTTACTGAAATAAAATATCGCCCTTGTGTGTCCGCTTGGCATCCTGGCCACAAAATCCTCCGTCGGATGCCCGCCTACCACTCTCTTGCCTTTTTCTTCATATATTAATTGGCCAGTCATTTTGAAATGAAAACCTAGTTTTAATCCCGGACCAAAATTTATCAATAACACCTTCCCCCTTCTCTCGACACCTTTTACACCTTTATGCTTTATGCTATCGAGATTCCCCTTAATCACTTTATGATTTAATATCTTAATATCTTTGCAAACCTGTCCCATCAGCACCCTCCCCAACTGCACCCTCACCGTCTCAATCTCAGGCAATTCCGGCATGAACCAATCTTATCACTGCTCCCCCATTATCCTGCCTATCACTCCCAAAGCTTCTTTATCTTTCTCTCTCAACCCCCTAAACCCGATATATCTACTCCGAGCTGAACTCTCTTCAGAGTCTGGTGGCCTGCCCAACCTATCCAACAACCCCCCAACCCGAAAACTAAATGGCACTCCTTTAAATTCGTCTCTAATCCTATCGCCATACTCCCCCTGAATAAACACATCGTTGGCACTTATCAAGCACTCGATCCCTTTCTCCCCCTGATACAAATGACCGCTCAGTTTCACTCCTCCCTCATGTCTTTTTTTGTCAATGACACTAAAACCCCCGTGACCCATCGTTATCCTCTTCCAATAACACCACCCACCTACCCCCAACATCACTAACATCATGTTCAGACTTTTTTTTAACTCTACGCGACTCTCGATCAGGTGCATATCCATATCGATCCAATATCCCCCCAATCTTCTCCCACAATTCCACCGTCGCCTCTTCAGGCAATGGCTCACCCCACTTCTTTGTCAATATATCCTCCTTTATTTTATTTCTCCTCGCCATCAAACCCCGCAGCTCTTCTTCCCTATTTATCCCCCTTAAACGGTCAGCAACCTGACCCAATTTCTGATCGATTTCCCCACCAATATACCTAAACATATCCCTTCACCAATTCTACCATATCGTTCTTAAATCTCTCTTTCGAAAATTTTCCCGCCCATTTTCTAATCTCTGTTTTGTCCCACTCCACCCCCCTTGCCTCTTTTATCGCCTTCCACAATCCCTCCGGTGTCAACTCGTCAAAAAATATTCCGGTTGCCCGCCCTGAGCCCGTCGAAGGGTCTACCACCGTCTCCAAATATCCTCCATTCCTAAAAGCAATCGCCGGGGTTCCATACATCATCGGCTCGACCGTAGTCATCCCAAAGTCAGATTCAGACTCCAATGCCAAAAATCCCTTCGCGCCAGCCAATAATTCCTGTTTCTGTTCCTCCGTTACTTCTCCTAAATACTCGACAGTCGGCCCCTTTATTTCAGAAGCAATTTTTTCACCCGCCGACCCAATCGGTCTCCCCGCCACTTTAAGTTTAAATTTATATTTATTAGCAGCCATCACCGCCAGCTCAATATTCTTACTCCCCACAATTCTTGAGACAATTAGATAATAATCCCCATAATCATTCTCACCTCTTAGATTAAGAGGGGGGGAGGGGGGCGTTATGGGTGGATATACAACTCTTGCTTCCCTCCTATAAAACTTTCTTATCCTATTTGCCACGTTCTTAGAATTTGCCACAAACACGCCAGGCCTCTGGGCCCATTTAAAATCCACCATCCGCAACACATGATCTACAATCAGGGAAATCGGCCGGAAATACCATTTATTTCTTTCCTGCCGCGCAGTCGGGTACCCGTACAAAAATCGCGGTGGCGTATGACAGTAAGTAATAATTTTAGTCCCACTCCCCACCTTAATACCGTTGGGAAAATACCCACCCGTCGCCGAAATTATCACCACGTCGTAACTAGACAAATCTAAGTATTTAAAAAATAACGGCGAAATTATCGTGTAATAGCTCAATAGTTTATCGGCCCATGGTAAATATCCTCCCCAACTCTCTCTAATATCCCAACTCTCCAATATCGCTCGGTATTCTCCCCAATACTTCGGGAATTTATAAGCCGTAAAAACCGGTGCCTCAGGCCAAATTTCCTTTAACGCCATCAGCACCTTCTCCGCCCCTCCAACTTCCTTCAAATAATCATGGACCAATGCCACCTTCATGTCCCAACCCTTTCAAACAAACTTCCCTGAGTATCTACTTTTATTTCTTCACCCGTCATCCTTTTAACTAACGATTTATATCCCAGCTCTTTAAAAACTTCTGTAATTTTATCCACGCTTGGCACTTCGCACTTAGTCCTATCAAGCCTCACCGGTGCATCGGTCCTAATCTCCGCTAGTCTTTTAGATAGTTCTCCCCCCTCATACCCATCGATCACTTTCTGGTTTCCCGATTTTTTCACCACATTTTCAAACGTTTTGAAATTTTCCAGCAGCTTTACTGCCGTCTTAGGGCCTATTCCAACTACTCCGGGATAATTATCGCTTGAATCCCCAACTAACGCTTTATAATCAACCACCTGCTCGGGCCACACCCCAAGTCGTTCCTTTACTTTATCCCTATCAACAATTATCCCATCGGATAGTCCCTTCTGCGGCATATACAGACTGACATTATCATCAACAAGCTGCATAAGGTCTCTATCACCGGTAATAATAATTACCCCTTGTTTACTTTTCTTTGCAATCGTCCCAATGACATCGTCGGCCTCAAAACTGGGTATAGCATATACGGGCACTCCCATTTTTTCAAAAACGGTCTTTAGCTTCTCCACTTGTCCCCAGATATCCTCACTTATCTGCCTATCTTTTTCTCTATTCGTCTGGTACCCCACATACATGTTGTGCCGAAAAGTCGGCTCCGGACAATCAAACACTACCGCCAAATGCGTCGGTTTCAGTTCTTCAATCGCCTTCAAAAGCATAGACAAAAATCCATAAACTCCCGCCGTCGCCTCACCTGAGCGGTTCCGCCAATCCGGCAGGGCATAATACGCCCTATGCAACACCGAATTCCCATCCAATATCAGCAACTTACTCATTACTCAATTCTACTCCCGACGGAACAAAATCTCCCCCACCACGGCCTATCCACATTTCAGGATGGTTAATGTCGGTTCTCATTCTACAAACGGCCATAGCAGCTCCACATCCTGTACCACCTCCACACCGCTTCAACATCTTGATTGCAGCCGCATACTCAAGCAAGTCTGGGTCAACCCCCAATAATCTATCTAACCAGCTTCCTTCTCCACTCAGGCCACAGGTTTCACATTTAATCATTAAAAATTGTTTAGAAATTAGAAATTAAGATTTAGAAATTTTATTAAGCCTTCATCATTTTCTCAAACTCATCTCCATCCATATTCTCAATCTCCAAAAGCCGCATCGATACCTCATCCAACTTCTTCCGGTATTTCTTTAGCAACTTCACCGCCGTATCGTACCCAGCATCCACAAATCTCTTAACTTCCATATCGATTTTGCCTTGCATATCCTGAGATACCTGCGCCGGCTCATAAAACGCTTTCCCCCACTCCACTACGTCCTGTCGCGACCCGTAATTAATCGGCCCTAAATCACTCATCCCATACTCCATTACCATGTTCCTGGCTACTTCTGTCGCCTTATCAATGTCATTAGCCGCCCCCGTAGTCGTCTCCGAAAACACCAGTTCCTCAGCCGCCCGCCCCCCCAGCATCATGGCAATCTGGGCAATCAATCGCTTTTTCGTCTCATGCACCCGGTCCGTCGCCGGCGGAATCAACGTGTGACCCAAAGTCATCCCCCGCGACACAATAGAAATCCGATGCACCGGATCCATTCCCGGCTGCGCCCAAGACACAACGGCGTGCCCTACTTCATGATACGCCGTCATCTTCCGGTCTTCCTCGCTTTGCAATCTCTTTTTTTGCGGCCCCAGCTTCACTTTAGTCGCCGCTTCCTCAATATCTTTCATTTCAATCAGCTTCTTGTTCTCGCGAGCGGCAGTAATCGCCGCCTCATTAAGCATGTTTTCCAAATCTGCCCCAGAAAATCCTACCGTCCGCTTGGCCACCGCCTCCCAATTTACTTCACCGGCAAACGGCTTGTTTTTAGCGTATATCCCCAAAATAGCTTTTCTACCTTCAATATCAGGCATATCCACAACCACCCGCCTATCAAACCTCCCTGGCCTAAGAAGTGCCGGGTCCAAAAGATCACCGCGATTCGTGGCTGCCAAAACTACCACATTATCATTTGGCGTAAACCCGTCCATCTCCACCAATATCTGATTCAAAGTTTGCTCCCGTTCGTCATGTCCACCCATAATCCCATATCCCCTCTGCCGTCCGATGGCATCAATTTCATCAATAAAAATTATGGCCGGTGCCGTTTTTTTAGCCGTAGCAAACAAATCCCTTACCCGAGCCGATCCCACCCCGACCAACATCTCCATAAATTCAGATCCGGCCATAGAGTAAAACGGCACATTGGCCTCACCCGCCACGGCTTTTGCCAACAGCGTTTTCCCCACTCCGGACGGACCCACCAACAATGCTCCCTTGGGCGTCCTCGCCCCCACTGCTTTATATTTAGCCGGGTTTTTCAAAAAGTCCACCACCTCTTCCAGCTCTTTTTTTGCCTCATCCACTCCGGCCACATCAACAAATTTTACCGATGGTTTCCCCTTATCAAATAACTTCGCCCGCGATTGGCCAAACGAAAACAGGCTATCCTGCGCTCCTCTGGCTTGCCGGAACATATACAACAGTACGACCAAAACTATTCCAGTCCCAATAATTGATGGCAAAACCGCCAGCATCAATTGCCCCAGAGTCTGATCGCGAATCTCGTAAGAAACCGTAGTCGGGTCGATCTTCGCCCGGTCCAATATCTCCGTAAAACTTTCATTACCCTCTTTGCGGGAGAAAAATATCTGGTCGTCTCCGCCTTTATACTTAAGCATCAACCGGTCGGCATAGACCTCGATTTTTTCCACCTTCCCATCCTTAATGTCCAAAAGAGCCTGGGACAATTGCACTTCCTGGTTCGCCTGTTTACCCGTATTCCACAGTTCAAAAAGCGACAACATCATTAATATCACCACTCCCAGCCAAAGAAGCTTCTGCAAATCAAAATGCATCTGGATAAACAGCCCCTTCACCGGCAATTTCTTCTTGCCGTTCACGCCTCCGTTCTTCTTCGGCAACTCCGGTAACTTCAACTTTTGCTCACTCGCCATAACCCGTCAATTTTACCTTACTTTGCTTCCAACTACCACCTCCTCCGCAGGAATCACAAAGATGGGTTTCTCTTCCCCCACCGCCAAAATCATCCCCCGGCTCTCTTCACCCGTGATCTTCTTGTACTCCAAATTCGTCACGAAAATAAACTTTTTGTTCAAAAAATATTCCGGCGTATACCCAAACAGCCTCACCGCCGTAAAAATAACTCGCTTATCATCCAAGCCAAAATCAACAATTAACTTAATCAACTTAGTACTCTTCTCTACTTCACTTGCCTCCACCACCAGCCCCACCCGCATTTCTACCTGTTTAAATTGGTCTATTGAGATTTGGGCCATTGAAAATTAAACGAAGTAGTCTATTTTCATCGCTTTTCTCACTTCACCCATCGTCTCCGCCGCCACTTCCCTCGCCTTGTCCGTCCCATGTCGCAAAATCCTGTCTATCTCATCCAAATTACTCTCGTATTTTGCCCTCCTTTGGCGCATCGGCTCCAATAATTCATTCAAAACTTCCGCTAACCTCTTTTTAATCTCCACATCCCCCACTTTTCCCTCCCGATATCTTTTTTTAAAATCCTCCACCTCGATTTTATCCGGATTAAACGCGTCATGATACACAAACACCGGATTTCCTTCCACCGTCCCCGGGTCGGTGGGGTGTACCCGCTTCGGATCCGTATACATGCTCATGACTTTTTTAGTTACCTCATCCGCAGGGTCAGATAAATAAATGCAATTCCCCAAGCTCTTACTCATCTTCGCCCCCCCGTCCGTTCCCGGCAATCTCTTAATCTTCCCCACCAGCGCTTCCGGCTCCACCAACACCTCGCCGTACAGGGAATTAAATTTGCGCACGATCTCCCGCGTTTGTTCAATCATCGGCACCTGATCCTCCCCGACAGGCACCAGATTCGCCTTGCAAAATGTAATGTCAGCCGCCTGGGAGACTGGATACACGGCAAACCCAGCCGGAATTTGTTTCCCAAATCCCTTTTGCTTAATTTCGTCTTTCACCGTCGGGTTTCGCAACACCCGCTCGAGTGTTACCAGATTCAGGTAATAAACCGTCAATTCCGCGATTTCCGGGATAAGTGACTGGATCAAAATCGTCGTCTTATCCGGGTCTATTCCTACAGCTAAATAATCCAGAGCCACTTCCCGGACATTCTCCCGTACTTTCTGTGGCTCAGTAAAATTATCAGTCAAAGCCTGCACGTCGGCAATCATCACAAATTGCTCGTATTCGTCCTGCAGGTTCACCCGGTTTTGTAAGCTCCCCACCAGATGCCCCAGGTGCAACTTCCCCGTCGGCCTATCCCCCGTCAAAATTCTTTTTTTCATATACTCAATATTTTACCAAACTATTTATTTTCGTGATCATTTCTTGAATCTCATGCTCATCGGGGTGTTTTCTATCTCTGAGAATCTGTTCGATCAAATACATAGTTCTAATTTTATCTCCTATGCAAAAATCACCTGTACCATCTCAATACGGCACAATCAAGTCCAAACGCGGAATACCCCTAAAATGCCTGCTGTTTTTCGTAACTAACTCCTCCCCTCTCACCATCGCCGTCGCCCCAATAAATGAATCTATTATCCCCAAACTCTGAGAAAACCAATATTGGGAAAAAATTTCCCCCGCCACAACTGATATCTCCCCGTCCACCTCCACTACCTCTACCGGTCCCAACGCTTTCAATTGGCGCATCAACTTATTTAACTCCACCATTGATTTAGCTCCTTTTATCAATTCCATCACCGTCAACCTGCTAACCCTGATGGATCCCTGCACACCCAAAATATAATCAGCGGCTCTTGACTCTCCCCTAATCACATCCACCAACACTCCCGTGTCAACCACCATAGCTTCGCATCTCTTCCTTTCGTCTCCACTCATCCACAATGTCCACCGAGGACTTACTTGCCGGCCACCTGTCTTTCCACATCCCAAAAACCTCAGGCAAGATCCTTCTTTTCACTATCTTTTTCTCCTTTCTTACGGGGGATATCCGGGCCATCACTATCCTGTTTTTAGTCACCAGAAACTCTTCCCCAGCGTATGCTCGGTTCAAAATTTGTAAGAAATCCTGCCTAGCCTGGGAAGCGTTAATCTGTGTCATGCCTCAATTGTACACTTTTGTACACTACTTGTCAAGCAGTCTCTTCTCATACTTCAACTCTCCCCTGTCTTTATATACTTCGACCCCAGCCAACCCTGTCCTGACCATCTCCTCTTGCACCAGTTTCCCCTTTTTGCACCCCTCGGGGTTTTCTTTTAACCCCTCCCGCGAACGGTTATAAGTCAAATGCATATAATCTGCAGGTAAAAACTTAGGATTTTGACACCCTACCCATACCCAGGCCAAAATTCGTCCAAACTTATCATCCAGATACCTGTCGTACTCCAACCAAACTTTTTTATTTTTTATTAGATCACCTAATTTATTTTTGCTTTCTTCGTCATTCGTGGGAGCGTTGATCCCAACCATTCTTACTCTCACCCCGTTTTGCAGCTCAAACGTATCCCCGTCAGTTATTACTCTTACTACCCCGCTATCCGGAAAGGCCTGTTTATTTTTATAAATATCAGGCCCCAAATCCCGCCAGTTTTTCACTCCCAACACTGCCACCGTGACTATAATCCCCGGTATCAGCACCTCTTTCACTCCAATCTTTCGTAGCCAGTCAGCCGTCAATCTCTTGGGCGTTATTTTTTTCATCCGGAATCACCACCTCCCCCACCATTCCCACCATCAATCCCTCCCAACTATCCAAACTCGCATCAACTACCAATTTTTTCCCATCCGGCCTTGGCAAACCCGTCTTCCCGGCTAACTCTTTACCATTGATTTTTACCATCACCTCCCCTGGTTCCATAAACCCGTCCAGTTCTGTCTCAAATCTCAAAGCGTCCAAATCCAATATTTTAAAGGCGTTCGAGGCTGGACTCACATTCAGTCCGACTCTATTTCCCCCATCGTCCACCACCGTCCCATTTACCGGCGATATCAACGTCGCCTGATCCATTTTGGCTTTAGCGATTTCTACTTCTTTGACGCTGGCATTCAATTGCGCCTGCTCAATCTGCTTAGCATACTTGGTCAGATCATCACCCGGATTAGGATTTCTCTTGGCAAATATCTCAAACTCAGCTCTTTTCCTTTCGTAATCGGCCAGCTGTAAATCCAGCTCCATCTGTAACATCTTGGTATCCAAAGCCGCCAGCACTTCACCTTTCTTAACCGTATCCCCCCTCTTCTTCTTCACCACCGCCACCTTTCCCGAAAACGCATACCGCACCTCAATCTCATCAGCGGTCACCATCCCCAACCTTCCCTTCCCAACCATCTACTAAATATTACCACTCCCGCGAGGACTTCATGAAATCAATTTTTGGAATCCGCAAAGCCAGCTTCGAATGGTATAATAAGAATTGTTCTTTCAAAAAGACGTGCGGGGTAGTGTAGAGTTGCACGGAAGGCTAGTAGTATGGGCCCCGCCGACAGTAATGTCGGTGTGCAAACTTGGCTATATCGGTGGACACCCCGGTGTAATACCGGGACAATACCGAGGCAATCCCGAAAGGGCGAGTCCGTAGAGACTAAACGCCAAGTCCCCCCGAAGCTTCATGCGAAGGGGGAATGATATAGTCCGACACTCAAAGTAATTTGAGATTACAGATCAGCATAATCTTCCAGGCCGGGCGCGACTCCCGGCCCCGCAACAAGTAAAATTTAGCTTCAAAAACCGAGAGATGGGAGTGATAGGATCACGCCTGGTGTATAATTTAACAGGTGAAGCTTAAGAAAATTCTGGATAAATTACTCGAAATATACTTTTTGGGAATGGGAGTGTTCTTTGTGTTCGGGTCTGTGGTATCTTTCTTTGTATTTCTTTCCCAAAAGGTCGAAGTAGGCCTTATAACACCCGTTAAAACCCTAGTATTTGGACTCCTTTTTCTTTATTCAGGTGTTAGTTTAATGAGAAAGAAAGCCCACGGATACCAATATTGTCTTCTGGCATTGGCGATAGTTTTCCTTGTATCAACCCTGCATAGATTGTTTTTTGTAACAAGTTTCAGATTAGAGCGGGTGGATTTTAATAACTTACTTTTGTTTGGAATCCCGTTCCTGGTCACCCTCCTCTCGAATAAATTAGAAATATGATCGTATCGGTTTTGATAAAAACCAGGTTCTGATTTCATCCAACCCCCAAATTAGGTTGACAATTTTCGCTGCCTTTGCCGCCCTTTAACATATCTTTCTATAGCTTCTTGAGTGGCAACCCAAATGCGCTTTTCCTTGTGTGCTTCGATTTTTCCGAAACGGGCCAAAAGATTGAGATATTTCTTTGAGTAAGGAGTTAAATTTACCAACGAAGACAGTGGTTGATATTTTTTCCCGGCATCTACTTCGGGAGACAGGGTTTTTAGGTAAATATTCAACGATCGTTCTATCGCTTGGGCCACAAAGCGAATCAACGGAGCAAGCTTCCCTTTGTCCGCATCTGCCAAAACCCGATAATATTTTTGCCTGTCGTTTTTTAGAATAACCACCAGAGGATAGCCTCTGTTTAGTAAGACAAGGTTCATAACCAAACGGGCAGTTCGTCCGTTACCATCCACAAAGGGGTGGATGTAAACCAGTTTGTGATGCAGAATAGCCGCGAATTCAACAGGATGGAGCTTTTGAATATTCTCCCCGGCCCAGGATATCAAATCGCTCATCTCAAACGAAACTTCACTCGAATCCGGTGGTAAATGGTCGGAACCGGTAATCATGACATTGGTTTGTCTATAACTTCCGGCTTGGTCCGCTTCCGTTTCCCGAACTACCAGCTTGTGCAGGTTTCTGATTAAAACTTCCGAAATTGTTTGTTGGGAGTTTTTTTCAACTAACTCATAGAGGTAATCCAACGCGTCGTAATGATCACGTGCTTCCAGATGGTCTTTAAGCGGTTTACCCTTGATAGTCAGGCCGTCTTTAATAACCCAAGCCGTTTCTTTGAGAGTTAAGGAATTGCCCTCAATCGCGTTGGAATTGTAAGTCATTTCTATGGCAAACTGTTCCCGCAGCTTAGCCACAGCAGATGTAGACAACGGTCTTTGAGGGTTAAGTTTGGCCAGTTTTTCATCAATTCTAGCCTGAATTCGAGAGTCTAATATGGTATAGACCATATTTCTTCTTATACCATGTTAAGAACTGGATTGCAAGCAGGTAGTGAGAGAAAATAGGTTCTGATTTCATCCAATCCCCGCAACCAAGTCAAAACCCGCTTCACGGCGGGTTTTTTAGTCCCTCATCCTAAGGTATAATCAAGGCTAAATCGGCTACGTAGCTCAATGGTGTATTTTAAAAACGTTGGTTGTAAGAAATGCGAACCGATGATACAATAAACCATAGATATCGTTTTCTATGGCAAAATCGTACCTTAAAAACAGGGCCATCGAGCTTCGTAAATCCGGCCTGAGTGTCAAGAATATCGCTGAATCCCTAGGAGTCTCCAAAAGCACCGCAAGTTTGTGGGTCAGAGACATAGTCCTTTCTCTTGAACAAGAGGAGTCTCTAAAACAAAGATCCTTAAAAGGAGCGGAAAAGGGTCGCACAATCGGATCGCTAGTTCAAAAACAAAGACGGCTCAAACTGCTAGAAACAGAGAAAAAAATCGGGATAAAAGAGGTGGGGCAACTCACCAAAAATGAGCTTAAAGTCGGCGGCTTAGCTCTGTACTGGGCCGAAGGATCCAAAAAGAACCGCAGAGTCGAACTTTGCAACTCGGATCCCTTCGTTATCAAGTTCTTCATCAACTGGCTCATTAATACTTTCGACATACCCATAAAGGAACTCTCTTGCTATGTCGGTATTAATGAGGCTCACAGGGCTAGAGAAGTCAAAGTGAAAAAATACTGGTCGCTCTTAACGAAAATTCCCCTCACCAGCTTCACTAAAACTAGCTTCAAAAAGTATCCCCTCAAAAAAGAATATCCAAACTTTGACGAACACTATGGCACACTTTCAGTTCGTGTGCGGAAACCGGCACGAATTTACTATAAAATCCTAGGTGGAATCCACGGACTGTCCATGGCTACGTAGCTCAGCGGTTAGAGCGCACGCTTCATAAGCGTGATGTCGCTGGTCCGATCCCAGCCGTAGCCACATGTCCAAAGATATTCTGTTCCGGATCCGCCAACCCCAAAAACCAGGGCCAACAACTTTTCTCAATGGTATCCCATACTCACGAATAAGACACGCATACAATCTAAGCAATCAAGCCCCTGTTGAAGAATCACCCTCCTCAATAACCCTTTTCGAGAGAGTTGTTACTAGTAAAACCAGTTGGATAAGGCCATGTCGCGTAATTACGCCACGCGAATGGCTGGTATCTCAATTAATCAAACTCTTTCCCAACGAAAAAGTGGTCTAAATCCCCACATACAACTCCCACCATTTGCGCCAATTTGCCTCGGTATTGGAATTTGTGGCTTGAGATTTAAGATTTGGAGGACTTGGTACAATCACAACAACCTCTCCTAGCTTTCCCAAGCCTAGTTTCTCCCTCGCCTCCCGCTCCACAAAATCATCCGATTTTACCTCCTCTAACTTCTGCTGCAGCTGCTTGTTTTCAACCTCAGCCGCCGCCACTTCAGACTGGGCTCGTTTCACCCTCTCCCCCGCCCGGATTAGTCTCCACACATTCCCCCCCAGCCTCACCGTGACACCAATACTCAATATCAATACCAGCCATCTAACCCATCTCTTTCCCATATTTCCATTGTACCAGGCACGACTCTCTTGCAATCTCCACCCCAACCAGGTACAATTCATCAATTAACCTGTCCCATAGTCAATTTACAAATGGCCTCACTTCCCGACCCAATTAGCTTTGATACTGCCCTGGAGAAATTTACCAGCCACCTTAAAAGTCAACACCGCTCTTCCTCCACCTCAATAGCCTATATCGGCGACCTGGCCCAACTCCGCTCCTACCTGGAAACTCACCGCATTACCCAAGCTACTACCGTCCAAACCCAGCACTTAGAGGAGTTTGTCACCCAGCTGGGAGAAAAAAACTACACTCCCAAGTCTATAAGCCGCAAGATCAACTCACTCAAGACTTTTTTCAAATTCCTCCATCAAACCGGCCTCCACAACTCCAACCCCGCCTCTCCCCTCACCCACCCCAAATACACCACTCCCCCACCCCGCATATTAACCCAAGAAGAATACTCCAAGCTGCGCGACGCCTGCCGACTGGATATTAGGGTTTGCGCCATCGTCGAGATCCTTCTCCAAACCGGCATGCGCATTTCCGAGCTGGCCAACCTCAGGCTGGAAGACATCAAGAAAAACGAGCTTTTCATCCGCCCTCTAGAAAACAATCCGGAGCGTTCCATCCCCTTAAACCGCCAGGCTACCATCGCCATTCAGAACTACCTGAGCCTGCGTCCCACCACTGCCGATACCCATCTTTTCGTCACCAAAACCGGCCGGCCGCTACTGATTAGAAATATCAGAACCAGTATCGATCGCTATTTCAAAAAGGCCGGCCTGAGCAACATCAAAGTCAACGATCTTCGGCACACCTTTATAGCCCACCAGCTAAGTAACGGCGTCCTGCCCGAAGTCATCCACAAACACGTCGGTCACCGCCGGATCAGTTCCACCGAAAAATACCTCGAATTTATAAAGATCACCGCCACTACCACCTCCTCCAAACTCCTGGAATTGTAAATTAACTAATTAACCAATCACCTTTCTAATCTTCTTCCGTTCTTTGCTCCTAAACGCCCAGATCCCAACTAGCAGTATCAGTATCACCACAATCGTCCATCCCCCCGCCTTAAATAATTTAAACGCCAGCTTCCAAAAACCCAACATCTTATAGTCCAAAGACAAATCTGTCAGCGATTGGGTTATGAAATGAGCCAAACGTATCATTGGTGACTCGACGGGGAATCGGACCCCGATTACGGGGATGAAAGCCCCGTGTCCTAGCCGTTAGACGATCGAGCCGTAGAAGCTAATTTTACCATTACAGCTTCGCTCTCGCCGCAATCTCACTCTCGACCAGGCGCACATCCCGACCATATTTCAGTCTCGACAGCTGCTTTATAGCTTCGGCCAGCTTCTCATTGCGCATCCCCCGCTCAGCCGTTATATCCTTAGTCACGTCCATAGTAAACGGCGTCACCGGCTCGTTTCTCACAATAGTTTTGATAAACACGTTAAACCTCTCAATATTCAGTAAGTCCGCCTCGTTAAAAGTAGGCGTATACTCATGCTGCAAATAGTTAGCGTCCCCCACTCCCACCCGGAAGGAAACCAAAGTTCCCACATTCCCAAACACCGCGTTTTTCACCTCGTCCTCCATCTGAGAAGTAAACTGGTTGGCTACGATCAAATTCAGCTTGTATTTCCTAGCTTCCGACAAAATAGTAGCAAAATCCGGCGTGGCAAAATTCTGAAACTCGTCCACGTACAAGTAAAACGGCCGTCTGTCTTTTTCTAAAATATCAGCTCTACTCATAGCCGCAGACAAAAGTCTGGGTACCAATACCAACCCCAGAAAATTACTATTTTCCTCTCCCAATTTTCCCTTGGACAAATTGACAATCAAAATTTTCCCCTCGTCCATCACCGCCCGGAAATCAAATGCCGATTGAGGCTGGCCGATAATATTTCTTATCGTCCGGTTAGTCACGAACCGGCCAAACTTGGACACAATATAATCCAGCACTTCGGATTTATGAAAGTCGGAGGTTTGGGCAATCTGGTCGGTCCAATACCGCCTCACAATTGGGTCTTTCACCCGCGGCAACATCTCCTGGACAAACTCAGGTCGCTGCAGCGCCTGCACCACCTCGATAAACGTTCCCCCCGGCACTGCGTCCATGACGGTCAACATTGCATTCCTGATCGCGTGTTCAAACCTCGGCCCAATAATCCCGGTTTTATGTGGATCGTACAGCTTGTACATCATCCCAATCACGGCATTAGTAGCCATATGCCGCTCCTGGTCGGACCTGGCCTCGATCAAGTTCAACCCCATCGGCCGCTCCGTATCCGACGGATCAAAAAAGACCACATCCTCCGCCCGCTCGGGCGGGATATAACCAAGCAAGTCCTCTGCTAGATCATGCGGGTCGATGACACAAACTCCCTTCCCCGCCCGGATATCCTGGAGAATCATCGTCTTCAAAAATTCCGTCTTTCCCGTCCCCGTCCGCCCGATAATATATATGTGCCGTTCCCGGTCCATATCTGAGGTATAAACCGGCCGTGTCACTCCTCTAAAAACTGACTTGCCTAAATACAGCCCTTCCGTAGGTATCCCCTGCGGCGCCGGCGCCCGCTTGGCATTCAGCCAAAAAATATGCGGCGTCTCCACGGATTTATTCGGGAAGTGGTAAATAGTAGCCAGCTCCTCGGAATTTAATACCGTCCAATTTCCCCACCAGACCATCGGCTGATACCTGTAGATAAAGTCCACCATAAAGCTGGTTTTCAGTCGGATTTTCTTGCCCTTAAATCCATTCAAATCCCCATTAAACTGCTCAAACGCCGCCTTAATATTGGCCAAGTGCGCACGGGCCGAGTCACGGTTAACCGAAGACACCACAATCCGTATTGTCGTGGCAAATCCGTTTTTAGACACTTTGTTATCCACTGCCTCCAGAACTTTAGGGTCCACTTTATAACTGGCCTTCTCCGGATCGGACTCGCTCTTTTTAGTCTTTCCAATCCACGTCCTACCTTTTTTCTTCCATCCCGCCTCGGCCGGTGCCAACACTATCTGCACGTGCGCTCCCTCCCCATCTCCCATTTTAGCCAGCGCCGAGGTCACAGCCGCCATGGGATCCGTCGTCAAATTTTTAAATATCTGGATAGGATAATACGACGCGTTTCGTAGTATCAGCCAAGCAAACTCCACACGGCCGTCAACTGTAAATATATTCGGCTCCTCCACCACCTTAATTTCAGCCCCCGAATACCCGCCATGGATTTGCTTCTCTACCAAGTCCCGCAATTTCTCAGGCAGCATGATATAAAACCGGATGTCTTCCTTTCGGGCCAATATTTCAAAAGAGATATGTGGCTGCACCTGCAAAAATGAAAACCACCCAAACGGCCCCAATCCCCCCCTCTTGATCGAATACAGGCTGCTAATTATCTGTTCCATGGCATCAATTTTTATTTCGTTATCCCGCGGCACCGCCACCTGCAGGCACACCATCTCCAGACTCTTATCTTCCCTGTCCCGGTGCCGGTACCACACCACCAGCAAATACCCCACCAATGTCATCAGCACCACAAACACACCCAAAATAACGACCAGTAATACTATCGGCCCAATCAAACTCGCCACATACGGATTCATATATTCATGATATCAAAATAACAAAGGCACAGGCATGCTAGCAAAGTCGCGCGCAGCCGGACACCGGCAACGACCAGGCAGTCGAGCACGACCTTTGCGCATGCCGAGCCTGATAACTCTACTTCTTAGTTTTTACAGGTATCGGCATTCCCAATTTTTTCATCTGCCGGATGCACCACACTGCCAACCACCTGATCGCCTCCCACACTTTGTGATGTAACCCCTGGGTAATCTGGTCATCGGTCAGGGGTATGGTAACTTTAGGGTTTTGGGGGTTGGCCGATCCCATCAGTACCTGCCCCACATAGTCGTCCGTCCCAGCTTGTCCCAGCTCTGCCTCCTTCTCCACTTTTTCTATCCACCCCTCCCGCTCAAGTTTCGGCTCCACCTCCGGCTCTGCCGGTACTTCCTCCACCTCTTCAATAACTCTCTCCTTTCTTATTCTCCCAGCAGCGACCTCCAGCTGCTCTTTAAAATGCCCTCCCGCGTTGTACATCGCCTGCGGATCCCATTGTTTCTCCTCGTACTCCTCCACATCATCTGCCATACTTGGCACCGGATTGGCAGTCAGCTCATCCAGATCCTGCGCGGCTTGTGGTTTACTTGGAACTTGTGGCTTGGGATTTGGGATTTGATTCATCCCCCCATCTTACCAACTTGACACCCCCAAGAACAAGAAATAACATCTCCTTATGCCTCCCAGCCTTGATGCACCACAGACTCAAACATCTTTTCCTGACCAACTGGCAAACCCGAGGCTCAGGTCAAAAGCAAGATATGGCCCCATCGGCCACTTGCTAGACCAAGAAAATCAGAAAAAGAACCTCGCCCAAGATTCAACTCCACTCTGAAAGATATGGCCGACCGGATCGCCAACACCAAGCCCTCTGGACTGGACACAACCACAAATCCCAGCTGGAGTAATAATCCGGAATCTACAATCCAAGAATACGGTGGGTATTACGATTGTTACTATCATGGAGCTACTGAAGAACAAATTTTCCGCGTTTTCAAAAATAGCTCCTTGGCAGAGGTTTGGAGAAGACCAAAAGAGAACAACCTGGAAAAAAGGCCGGAATGGACTAGAGATCTTCAAACTAAAGGAGCACCCAACAACAAAATCAAAGTTTGGAGTGAGACCCCCCTCCCCACCCAAATCGCTTTAAACATTGTACACGACCTTGTCACTCAAATCACCCACAAGCCTCCAATCCCTCAGAAGGTTAGTCTTTAAAGGAGTATCCCTTTAAATCCACCGCATTCAAGCCGGCAATTGACAACACGTACCATTAGATGTACGATATCCACATGACCCAATTAAGTACCACCCTCACCGCCAGTAATGCTCGCTCAAATTTCTACCAAATCCTTGCCAACGCAGTCGACAATTTAAATCGATTCACAATAAAAATACGCGGCAAGGGCGATGCAATCATCATGTCAAAAGAAGAGCTCGAAAGCTGGGAAGAGACACTGGATATCTTATCCAACAAAAAACTTGCAAACAGTTTACGAAAGGCCCTGAGATCCAAAAAAACCTATACCCAAGAAGAAGTTTACAAAAAACTGGGGTGGTAATACAAACCCGTGAAACTAATTTTCAAGTCTGAGGCTGAAAAGAAGATGGCCAAGATTGGAGCCAGGGATATACCCAAAATCAAACGAAAACTCGCCTCGCTATTAGATGATCCTCTCTCCGGCAAATTGCTATCGGGAGAATTTTCAGGCATTCGCAGTATACGAGCCTGGCCACTGCGTATACTTTATTCTTTTAATCCAAAATCCCAGACAATCACCATCGAAGCCGTCGACTACCGCGGCCAGGTCTATAAATAATCATCCTCTCCATACCTCCTCCGGAATTTTGAGCTTGTGGTTTATCCACCTCCCCATCACAAACAGCGCGTCGGACAACCTGTTTAAATATTTCAACGTGTTTTTTTCTTTTATCCCCAATGCCACCACCCTACGCTCCGCTCTTCTGCACACACTTCTGGCTACTTGTAGCTCCCCCACCGGATAAACAAAATTGGCCAATTTCGGTAAATCCCGGGTCCACTTATCAATCTTATTCTCTAAATTCTTAATTTCCTGATATCTTAACTTCAATCCGCTCCCCGCCAATCCCGACCCAATAGTCAGTAAATTTGTTTGAATTCTTTTTAATTCTTTTTCAATGACTGAATCTTGAATTTTGAATCTTGAATTTTCCCTGCATGTTCCCACCCATGAATTTAATTCATCAATTGCTCCCAGCGCCTCCGCCAATTGGTCGCCCTTACCCATCCGCCCATAAAACGTCCCCGTCCTCCCTCGATCCCCAGTTTTAGTGTAAATTTTCATTCTTCTTCAATATCTTCAGCGCTTCTACCAAATAGTGATGAATTTCACTGTGTACTCCCTCCACATATCCATAATGATCAACCGGTACCAAAACTGGCACGTCCACTATTTTCAGCATTTTTCCCCCGGAAAATCCCAACAATCCCGCCGTCGTCGCCCCAACCTCGTTGGCATATTCGATCGCCTTCACCACATTCATACTATTTCCACTCCCGGAAATTCCCACTACCACGTCTCCCTTTTTTACAAAATTTTTCAACTGTTCCACAAAAATATCTTCATAAGACAGATCATTTCCCAACGCCGTCATCCATGCCACGTTGTCAGTCAGCGCCACCGTCTTAAATCTCCTTTTACTATTACTATTTACTATTACTGTGTTCTTACCTATATCAGCGGCCAAATGGGTAGCGGTACTCGCACTCCCCCCATTACCCATAAAAAATATCGTCTTGTCAGATTTGTATGCTTTCCAAATCACATTCACCATCTTCTCCATTTGCTTATAATCCAGCTTGTCCAACACTCCCCTCAGCTCTCTAAAATACTCTTCAGAAAATCCCAACTTTTGATTTTTGAGTAGTGTTTTTGCTCGCATGCGAAGATGTTTTTGACTTTTAATTCTTGACTTGGTCATCGGTTAATGTTGAATATAACCTTACTTCCGTCTTTTGCCAAGCCCACCGGCATTTCCCGAAGGCCATTCATAGCCCTTCGGACCGAGTCCCGCTTACTAGTGGGGACAAATAAAGTCATAAATCCCCCACCCCCCGCTCCAGAAATCTTCCCCCCAAACGCCCCGGCCTTTTTAGCCGCCGCATACATCTTATCAATCTCACTATCAGTAATTTTACTAGCCAACGTCTTTTTCAGTTTCCATCCCTCATCAAGTAGCTTACCCAGCTGGGCAATTTTTCCATTCTGTAAAAGCCTCCTCCCGGCTCTAGCCTGCTGGGCCATCTCGGACAAAACCTCATTCTTTTTATCGATGTTTTCCTTCTGTTCTTTCAAAACTACGTCGGCCTTCCTAGTCTTGCCGGTAAAAAATATCATCATGGACGATTCCAGGTCGGCCCTCAACTCTTCCGGTAGGCCCAACGGTTCTACCGATACGACGCCGTCTTTGCGAAACTCTATAAAATCCACTCCCCCATACGCCGCAATATATTGATCCTGCACCCCTATCGGCTTACCCAAAATCTCAATCTCAATTTCACACGCCTCCCGGGCTAACCTCTCCGCTTCTATCGCCCGCCCGGTATATTGATACAGCGCGTTCAGAACCCCCACCGTCACGCTCGAAGACGACCCCAATCCCGTCCCGGCCGCCGGCACGTCAGACAAAAACGTTATCTCCACCCCCCGGTCTACCCCCGTCCTCTTCATCGCCTCCCGCACCAGTTCGTGTTCCAGCATATCTACTTTCTCCACCCACTCTTTTTTGGAATACCCGACAACAATCATCTCATCAAATCTTTTCTGGACTATGCAATACACATACTTATCAATTGCCGTCGTCAACACGCACCCGCCATGCTCCCGATAAAACTGGAGAAAGTCCGTCCCCCCTCCCAAAAAACTTATCCGCAGCGGCGTCTGCGTAATAATCATAAAAATTTCAAAATTTTAAATCTTATTATTTTCACCAGAGTATCTCGTTCCACTTTTCTCCCATAATAATCGCTGTAAGCTCTATACATATCAGGATATTGTTCATGTCCCATAAAATCGTTGTCATTCTCACGAATTTGCCCAAACAATTTTTCCTTCACATTTACTAATTCAGCTTCAGCGAATGGCAGCATTTCCGGCTTTTTAATAAATATCACCACGTCGCCCACCTGAAAATCTTTATCGTCCCACAATCTCCACGTTGCGGTTTTTTCTCCGGAAATAATCAGAGGTACTAATTGGGAACTAAATTTGATGGTTTTCCCACCGTTCATGCGCCGATTATACCCCAGTCACCAGATCAAACCCCCGTTTTCTATAAAAACTGTCAAAGCTAAAAATCTCCTTTGTGTCGTGTCTATCCGCGACTGCTGCTACTATGCAATCGAAGACGGTATTTTTTTTGGTTCCTAAAGAGTTAAAGTAATTTCTGACCGCTCGTTCCAAATCGCGGCGTTCAATCTCATATACTAAAACGTGTGGATAAAAAAATGAACTCATCACCGCTTGCGATAATCTCCCATTACCCAGTACTCTCTGAATAAACGCTCCAGCTTCGACGATCGCCGTGATTGGATATACCAACTTTGCTTCTCTTAAACTCAGCTTTTTAGCAATCTCAACAGCCTTAATGTGATTGGGGTCATCGACACACGTCTGAGCCACAATCGCATCCGCATCCACAACTACCACATTCTTCATCTTATATTTCCCATTTATCCCACAAATATTTATCCATGTTCCCAGATCCGTCTCTAGGACCTTTCAACCTATACTTCTTGCCCAACTCAGTCAATTTAAATAACACATCGATGGAAGCTTTCCTGCCAATGTCGTCAGTTTCTACGATACCCCTCTCTATCGCATCACGAATCACTTTCGCCTTGCTCGTTTTTCTAGCCGCAACTGCCCTATCGATCTTCTCCTCCAACTCCTCCGGCAAATACACATAAGTTCTCAGCATAAAACTATCCTATCATGTGATATCACATGTGTCAATACCTAAATTCAATCTCTCCTATTTCTTGCCCATTCTTAATCAACTTTGCCAACTGATAAACAATTCCCCCGCGCTTTACCGGGGTTAATAACTCTCCGACAGTAATCCCCTGAACCGCATAATGTTTATATATTTCCCTTGGATTATCTGGAGCAACTGCAACTACGTGAACATTTGGGGACTTGTCAAAAGTAGTTGTCACTATTCTCGGCCTTTCAGCCATGTCCTCATCTTAGCGCGTATAATTTCCTCATGTCAAAAACAACCACCCACCTAAAACAAATCCTCCAATTCACCCACCTGCTATACCAAACCAATCTTCTCGAATCCGAAGGACTAAAAATGATTAGGCCAAATCCTAAACCACCTGAAACCTCTTGACGCTTTTCCCATCAATTTCTACCCCTTCCAAAAAATTCTCCAGTGTTCTCACCCACAAAATCCCCTTGCCATACAACGCTCTATATCCCACGCACACTTCTTCCGAATTTTCCAATACCCCCACGAACTCCACCACATAATACTTTTCCGGATGTTTGTAGTGGTAATACATCCCTCCCACTTTTACCTCCCCCAGGGCTACCTCAACCCCTTTTTGCAACTCCTCCTGTGTTTTATGCCCCACTTCTCACCCCACTCCCTTCGCCACCACCACTCCCCCTTGCCCATCTGGCAATATTTCAATCTCACACGCCCCGGCAATACACGCCAGCTCAAAAGCCGCTTTGGTATAATCTTCCTCCTCATATCGATACAATTTAGAAAAATCGATATTAGGAAATTTCGCCGCCGCCTCCTCATATTCCTCTCGACTGATCTCCTGGTAAGGCATTTGCGCATAAGCTGCATCAAACGCCGGCAAAAACGACATTCCCCCCACCAAGTCTTTGTGCTCCCACACCCACTTCACCAAATCAATTACCTCGTCGGGGTGATAAGTAATCGTCACACTCGGGTTATGCTCTGTCCAGTGCAGCTTATTTTGCAACCAATAATTGCACTGTTCGATAGCCGTCCGGCTCTTTCGAGTAACCGATCCTTCGGGCGCTTGAACCGGAAAATGCGCCACCCAAGTATTCGCGTCCGCTGCCGCCTGCCCGTTTTCCGGATCCATTGGCACTCCCGCATCCCGCATCACCTTAAATATCGGAGTGTGCGCTCCCACCCTCACATTCCTAATGTAATACGGTGCCCACCTGGCATGCAGCCCAGATGCGCAATCAAACAATTGCGACGAGTTTCCCGACGGTTTGACACACGTCACCGCTGCTGCACGGTTTATCCCCAAAAGAGCCGCGTATTCTCTGTTTGTTTCTATAGCCACCTGCCGCAATCGATTCTGCACCGCCGGGACTTGAGCCACCGGGCTGTCCATCTGCCCGGTAATGTCTACCCCCAAAAGCCTTTCCTCGCTGCAGTTCTGCTTCCACATCGGCCGCAGCCCCGGAAAATGTGTTGCCATCGCTTGTATCGTCCCCATAATTGTCGCCATCTCCACCTTATCTTTCAAAGTTTCGTAAGTATCCTCCCGGCGGGCAATGGCTATCGTCAGGTTACAAAATTCCCAAGGTCGAAGGTTAATCTCTCCGCAAGGGTTGCTGCCAAAGTCAGCAGCCAGCCGTCGGGCCGGCCGCATAGCCACCGCTCCCTGCCTATTAAATATTCCCGGCTCTCCTCTTCCTCCATCCGCCATGTCCATCATTTGATGTACCAACTCCGCCTGGGTAATCCCCCTCCCGGGCCACACTACCGAATTGTTAGCATTCCACCGCTGGGGATTGTCCCGCTCAAAATCTCCCGATTTACACAACCTCATCTCCAAGTCTTCCCAGTCAAACAGTGAAATCATCGCCGTCCGCCGTGACCCTCCAGCGACAGCCGCATTGCCCACCTCACACATAATGTCATGAGCATCTAAAGACCGAAGGAAACTTCCGGCCCTGGCCATTATCCTGGATCTGGCAAACTCCAACACTTTCCGTAAGGGTTCCGGACCTGACGCCCGTCCCCCTTTAGTTTTCAATATCGCCCCTGCCGGCCTAACTGTGGAAAAATCAAACTTTATGTCCCCTCCGTCTAACCAAGTAGAAATCCCCAGTTTTATGGCATTTACCCATCCCTCGGTCGAGTCCTCGACTACATATGTCAAAGGCAAACTATCAGTCTGCCGCTTCACCCTAGGCAAATTCTCTACATACCGGCTTTCGACAGAAAATCCCACCCCGCACCCGCTCATAGAAATGAGCATCGCTTCTCCAAACGCATCCACACTGTCAACCGGTAGATAAGAGCAGTTGTAAATACTAATATTGTTCCGCCGTGCTGCCGGCCCGGCCATCGCCAGAAGCCGCATCGACGGGGTTGCTTTCATTTCCAAAATTCCCTTCCGCAGTCTTTCATAAACTCTAGCATCCAATCTCTTCCCTGCCAATTCCCGCAAAAATCCGACCGACCGGTCCACAGTTTCCATCCACGTTTCCCGCCGGCCCAACTCATAGTTAAATCGTGAATATTTGTCAAAAAACTGAAATTTTTGCAGCTGCGAAGGGAAATACTTGTCCGATTCCTCAAAAGCCCTCTTTACCGCCGCCGGCACCGGTCGCTCCTCCCGCATTTTGGCGTGCTCCGCCCGGTACAAAATATATGCTTTGGCCGCCTCAAACTCCCCCGCCGCCTGCAGCACAATTTCCACCACATCCTGGACCTGCTCCACCGTTGGCTGCCGGTATTTAGCCATAATAATGTTCACGGCTCGTCCGGCCAACTCAGCCACATCCGTTAGGGGCCTCGTCCCCAACCCGGCAAAACACTTGGTTATCGCCAACTCAATTTTTTTGATATCAAACGGCACCACCCGCCCGTCCCTCTTTACTATCATCTCCGGCCACTTCAACCCCAATCCATTAGCGAGGCTATGCCCATTGGTCGCCTTTTTAGAGGGCCGTCCCCTTCTCTTAATCTCTAGTAACTGTAATTCAGGCATTATGAAATTTTCTCTATTAATTTTTCTTCAGATAACAAAGTTATCAGCGAGAAACTAGTTGCCTATCTTCTCAAATAGTTTCTCGAATTCAGTTATATCCGAGAGCTCAAAATAGACACTGGCAAATCTGAGCCAAGCTACTCGGTCTATATTTCTCAAGCGCCGTAGCACCATCTTGCCAATCGTTTTGGATGGTATTTCAGACACTTCGCGGCGACGTACCTCCCGCTCCACTTCGTCTGCCAGCTGGCGAATCAGGTCAATCGACACCGGGCGTTTATCAAAGGATTTAATCACTCCCGTGACAATCTTCTCCCGGTCAAACGGTACTCGACCCCCATCTCTTTTAATAACAAAGACAGTCGGACCTTCCACCCTCTCAAAAGTGGTAAACCGTTTCTGACACTTCTGGCATTCCCGCCGCCTACGCAAGGATTGTCCATCCTCCGCCACCCGCGATTCCAAAACAGACGTTTCTTGATGGGCGCAAAACGGACAGCGCATAAATTTTTAAACCCCACATTTAGGGGTACCAACCAGACTAAACCACTAAATAACTATCGTCAACTATCAATTAATATATCAAAGACTATCAACCCTCACTCCGCTTCCAAAAGTGCCTGATCCACCTTTTCTTTAAGTGCCTGCGTCGCGGCAACTGTCTGCAATGCCACCATCTTCTCCCCCTCTCTATCGGCCCTGGCCGCAATCTCCACCCCTACTTCAGCGTGTTTTGCCGTAGCTTTGCTCAATGTTAGAAGCGAGCTCTTCACGTCCTTCTTGTCCACTCGACTCAATCTTATCACGGCATAAACCGCCCTCTCCAAATATTTTTCTGCCTTAGTATATGTCCGTATTCCCAGCTCGGATTTTCCACCTTCAACCAAAGCCGCCGCCGCCCCCAACCTCTTATCCGCATATCCAAGTTCCCGCTGTGCCTTCTGCTCATCCCCAAACGTCAGCCATAACCGGACCCGGTCCCGCACCATTTTCAACACGTACAACTTATTGTCCGGCAGCACTCCCGGATACGGCAAATAATACTCCACACTCGCCCCCGCCAAGACTGGTGTTCCCTTTATTACTTGGGGGTACACCCGCATCGGATTAGCTACCGCCAAAAGGGACATTACCAATATTGCCAGGCCAAACGCCACCGCAGCCCCGGAAGCGACCACATTTCTTACCCAACTTTCTCTCATTAAGGTACCCTCTAGTATGCCACTATCTGTCAAGCACCGCAACTCTGCACCCCGCCAGGGCTTCCTCCATCGTTCCCACGATCTCCCCCACCAACTCTTCCGCTTGGGAGAGTGTCACAAATTCGTGAGAATCGGGAAAGTAATGGAAAATTCGGTTTCTGGCATTTTTCCACGTGTTCCAAAGCTTCATCGGCAACTCCTCTCCCTCACAATACCCAGCCAACTTGGCGTACACCCAGTCCCACTGCAGTCTTTTTGGCAGATTAGGATTAAGTGCCCGGCCGATCCTGAATCTATCACCCTTATATTGCTTATTACTTATAAATCCCAAGTCCAAAAACAGCTTTTTCAAAAATCCTTCGAATGCTTTAGCGATTGGAAAAACAATGTATGAATAATCATGATGCGGTCTCTCCCCAGACCCTACTCTGGCCTTTTCCTGATTTAAAAGAGTAAAACTTTCCCTCGCCAAATATCTCATTGGCTCTTCAAGATACATCCACCAATTCGACTGCTCAATATTTTCCACTACCCAAATATATCACCTTCCATCACCCCACACCCCATCAACCACAGTCACTCCCAAGGTTGTCACAGTAATTCGCGAATAAACCTCGTGCGGATCCCACCTCGACCAAGACTCCCTCCGTTGCGTTCTCACTTCTAAAAGCCCGTCTCCAACTGACAATTTTCGGTCTATTCTTTGCTGCATTTTCAAATCATCTCCCATAATTTCCACCTTACCTATCCTCGCTCCGAAAGTAGACCAGTCACCAACCTCTACCCACGCCCCAATCTTAGCCGACCTTTCAACAGTCAGCCCGTGACTTACGCAGAAATAATCAATCACCCCCACCTTCCACACCTCTCTTTCCAACAATTCGTCGCATCTGGCCTGTGGTGCCTCCCCAGAAAACATTGCCAAACCCAATCCCCCAGCCAGCGCCAGTCCCGCCAACCCCACATACCACACCGCTCTTCCACTATCTTTCCTTCTTGCCGTCTCCATCTTCCGATTATAGGCCCACACGCGTCGCTTGACAAACTTAGCTAACTTAGCTAATATAATTTCATGCTCATGGTCAACACTCATCAGGCCAAAACCCAACTCTCCATGCTCATCCAAAAAGCCCTAGCGGGGGAAGACGTCGTCATCGCCCGCGCTGGCAAGCCCGCTGTCAAGCTCACCCCCCAAAAACTCCACAAAAAGGCCAGAATCCCCGGAAAACTCAAGGGGAAAATTTGGGTTTCCGAGGACTTTGATGACGAGTCTGAAGAAATCAACGACATGTTCTACGGCGGATCTATCGAACCATGAGGTATCTCCTGGACACGCACGTTTTCATTTGGTGGTCAGAAAACAGTTCGAGGTTAAACCCAAAATTCAAACAGATGATATCCCATCCCGACAATTCAATCTACCTAAGTATCTGCAGTCTATGGGAAATGGCTATCAAAGCTTCCCTCAGAAAACTCAGGCTAAAATCCAATTTTCAAGACCTACCCCAGCTTTATGATTTCGAGATCCTTCCCATCAAAATGGATCACCTGATTCACCTCATTCAGCTTCCCTATCTCCACAAAGACCCCTTCGACCGCATGCTCATCTCCCAATCCAAATCTGAAAGCCTAACCCTCCTCACCTCGGATCCCAAAGTCCAAGCCTATTTTAAAAACTAGCCGCTCAATCTAATTTCCTTCGGGTAAAACTCGTCAAACGTCAAAATCCCGTCCAATTTATACTTTCGTATCACCGCCAAATTAGCGCAGTCCACAAACGAAGTTCCTTTCTTCCTTTGCATTAAAAAAACCCTCCACGCCGATTTCTCCAGCTCATTATCTAAACCAATCTCAACGTCCACTAAATCTTTATACCCCTCATGAAACCTCCTGGCCTGGTTCATTCCGTCCCTCATGCTCAAAACCGTCGCTGCTTCTTGGACCACCAAGTTCAAAACCCACACTTCATAGCCCTTTTTCATCCTCTCCATCAACTCAACCGCCCTGGCATGCAAAGCGTCCTTTTCTCTTGCTATTCCTATTAATACATTCGCATCTATCAGGACCTTCCCCATTTCGGATTCCCTACACCATACAAGTAATAATCTATTTTGGAAGACACATCCCTCGGCCCACCCTTAATCAGTCCTACAAATTTCCTCCAATCTTTCTTCTTAGCTTTCTTCTTCCTCACCACCTCTTCCGCTCCCTTCCTAATCAGGCTAGAAAAATTAGTCCCCTCCCGCTTGGCCAAAAGCATCAAATCCCGATGCAAATCCTCCGGAATATACACCTGCGTCCTGATCATGTCCAAATCATATGTCGTATGTCGTATGTTGTCAACCACCCATTTAGTCACTTCACCCATCCCTCGTCTACAATTGTTTCTCCATCCCACCTCACTCTCAAAAGCCCCGACTGGCTCCTACTCCCCAGAGACACCTGACCCCATCTGTCATGTAAAAACTCAAAGTCACCAATACTCAACTTAAAAAAATTCAGGCTCACTAGTCCATAAACCGGCCCCATCCATATTCTCTTCCCGGGCGCTTCCTCATCATACATCCATCCTCCACCAGCCGAATGGGTAAACCGAGTTTGCACCACCTCCGCTTCTCCCACCTTCAACTCCGAACCTACTCCCAAACTACCATAAGTCCAACACCGAACCTCCACCTCCCCCATCTTTAAAAGCTGCATGTCCCTTCCACTCTTCCGGCACTCCTCAGCTGCCCATCCCAACACATCTGCTTCTCTAAATCCTTTACTCAATCCCGCACCTGCAGCCGCCACTACCACTGCCAACCCAACCCTCCACCCCACATTCCTCAGTCGTGAAGCTCTCGCTTCCATCTTCCTAATATACCAAGCCCGTCAAGCTACTCGCTATTTCCACATCCCAAAATATCCGCCGATGACCAAAAGGACGGATAGGCCCAGCCAGCCCAGCACAAACCACACTATCCCTTTAAGTATCCAATCCAGCATCTTTTCTTCCTCCGGATCTAGGTTACCCTCCATCTCCATCTCGTCCTGCTTCTTCTCTGGCATAACCGGCACCACCGGCATCTTGGACTTAGACTGGACTCTCTTCTTGGTAACAGCCATAAATCATAATATAACTCCCCTCGAGTTATAATTCAAGGATGCAAAAAAAGAAGCAAGGCAAAAAGGTCTTGAAAATTGAAAAATTGAAAATTATTTGCTCACGAAGCGCAAGCCTTGGCTTGAAATTGATTATTGGAAATTGGAAAATTGTTTGGTTATTGATGCTTGTTGCATTGGTTATTGCAGGTACTACGTACCTGCTCTGGGGTCTCCCCAATCCCGCCAACCTCACCCGCCACCCCGCCCCCGCCTCGACCAAACTTTTAGACCGCCGCGGCCGGCTCATCTACGAAATATTCGCCGACCAGCGCCGCACTCCCATCAAGCTCGACTCCCTCCACAAGTATGTCATAAATGCTCACCTTGCCGCCGAAGACCGCAACTTTTATTCCCACTCCGGATTTTCTCTGCGTGGTATGTCCCGCGCCGTCATAAATATTATTTTCCGGCAAAAGCTCCAGGGTGGCTCCACTATCACCCAACAGTTAGTCAAAAGCGCACTTTTAACCCCCGACCGTACGATCAGGCGAAAAATTCGCGAACTAATTCTCAGCCTGGCCGTGGAATTGCGCTATTCCAAAAATGAAATTCTAGAGTTTTACCTCAATCAAGTCGCCTACGGCGGTACGGCCTACGGCCTGGAATCCGCAGCCCGAACTTACTTTGGCAAACCCGCCTCAGACCTGAAATTAGCCGAAGCGGCCCTTTTAGCCGGCCTGCCCCAAGCCCCGTCTCTCTATTCTCCTTTCGGCGCCTACCCTGAGCGTGCCAAAACCCGCCAGGAATACGTTCTAAATCAAATGCTCGAGGCCAAATTCATCTCCGAACAGGAGTACCAAACCGCCAAAAGTTATCCTCTCTTATTCACTCCCCCCACCTCTCTCAAAGCTCCCCACTTCTCCCTCTGGGTCAAAGACCGGCTCATCCAAAAATACGGTCTCTCCACAGTCGAGGAGGGCGGACTAGTCGTCATCACGTCTCTGGATCTGGACCTACAAGACTTTGCCCAAACCACTGTCGCCACCGAAACCGCCAAGCTCAAAAAGGCCAAAGTCGGTAACGGCGCCGCTTTAGTTACCATCCCCGCAACCGGAGAAATATTAGCCATGGTCGGTTCCCGTGATTACTTCGATACGGGAAATGATGGCGCCGTCAATGTCACCCTCGCCCACCGCCAGCCGGGATCAGCCATCAAGCCCATAAATTACGCCCTGGCCTTCGACCACCGCCTCCTAACTCCCGGATCGCTTCTGGCAGATAAACCCACCTGTTTTGCTATCCCTGATCAAAAAGAATACTGCCCCGTCAATTACGACGGCCAATTTCACGGCCCCACTCAGGCCCGCTTTGCTCTGGGCAACTCCTTCAACATTCCCGCCGTCAAAACGTTAAGTTTAAATGGCCTGGCCGACTTTGTCGCCTCCTCCTCGGCTTTCGGCATCACCACCTTCACCGATCCCAAAAACTACGGCCCGTCTCTTACTTTAGGTGGCGGCGAAGTTTCTATGTTGGACCTATCCACCGCCTACGGAGTGTTAGCCAACGCCGGCGTTAGAATCGACCTCAACCCCATCCTCAGTATCGAAGATCGGTCCGGAAAGGTCCTCGAATCGACGAATTTAAAGGAACTATCTGAAGATGAAGTCAAAAAAACTTTAAACTATGAACCAATAACCATCAACTCGCGGCAATACGCCGCGACCCCCCCTCCCAACACCCGCGTTATTTCCGCTGGCAGCGCCTTTTTAGTCTCCCACATTCTCTACGACAACGGCGCCAGGTCGGCTACCTTCGGCTCCTCCTCGTATCTAAACATCAAGGGTCACCCCGAAGTCTCCGTCAAAACCGGCACCACCAATGACAAACGGGATAACTGGACAATAGGCTTCAATCCCGATGTTTTAGTCGCCGTTTGGGTGGGTAACAACGACAACACCCCTATGGGTTCGGTGGCCTCGGGTGTCACCGGCGCCTCCCCTATCTGGAACAGAATTACCACTTACGCCCTGCAAAAATACCCCCAAAACTGGCCTGTCCAGCCAGCCGACGTCACCGGCACTCTCATCTGTAGCCTGTCCGGCCTCAAAGCCCCAGCCAATCCTGACCCTGGCACGTGTCCCACCCGCTACGAATATTTTCTCACCGGTACTATTCCCTCCGTCCAAACAGATAATCTTCGCCGCGACATCCCTATTTTTAAGTTAACCCAAAGTCCAGCTACCCCCCGACAAATCAGAGAATTCCCAGATCAAATTGAAACCCAGGGTCACACCGTCATCTACGACGCTCTGGGCACCGCTCTCTGCCTCGACTGCGCTGGCGGCTACGGCGACGCCGATATCATCCGTCTCGACCGCACCGGTAAGGCTACAAAGTAGTCCTCGCCCCACTATAAAATACCTTCGCCCCCCTTTTCGACCCCGGATTCAACAACCCCAAGGCCATAATCCATCTTTTCGCTACTAGCTCCAATACATTATATTCGCCTACTTTTGCAATCATATACAGCTCATCTCCATCTGGCGAATATTTTTGACCAGCCACATAAATATCAGTCCTACCTTGCTCGGCCACCCCTCCATCCCCGGGCAAAAGCTCTACCGGATTTGTCTTCAGCCTCCAAACGCCACCACTTTCCCCAATCACATACTTCATCAATGCTTCCATGACCCCGTTATAGGATATCTATTTCTTCTTGTCCATCCCAACTATCAAAACTATAATCCGGTCAAATGACCCTCAAAGACCTCCTCAAATTCCTATATCTAACCTCTTTCCCCCTTAGGTCAATTAGGTTAATTAGAATAATTAGGTTAATTCCAGCAATTTCAATTCCCCTATTACTATTTACTATCACTATTTACTTTTATTTGCTGCGCGATCTCCCTTCCCCCCGCTCCCTCTCCTCTCAACCCCTTCCACTAACTACTCACATTAGAGACCGAAACGGTCAAGTCCTCTACAAAATCTACAAAAACCAAAACCGCACTCTAGTCAAACTAACAGATCTCCCCGTAGCCTTGCGCCAGGCCGTTATCAGCATCGAAGACTCCCAGTTTTACTCCCACAATGGTTACTCTCCCACTAGCATCCTTCGCGCCCTAATCAAGAATCTTAACTGTGCAACTGGAAAACCTGCCCTGCCGGCAGGCGGGCTGGCCAACTGTAAAACTTCGCTCCAGGGTGGATCGACGATTACCCAGCAATTAGTCAAAACTTCTCTCCTCACTCCCGAAAAAACTCTCAAACGTAAAGCCCGCGAACTGGTTTTAGCCATTGCCGTCGAAGCCCTCTATTCCAAAGACCAGATATTAGAAATGTACTTAAACCGCGTCAGTTTCGGCGGCAGCTCATACGGCATCGAAGAAGCTGCCCAGACATATTTTGGCAAATCAGCCTCAGACTTAAGCTTACCCGAATCCACGCTTTTAGCTGGCTTACCTGCCTCCCCCACCACATACTCCCCCTTCGGCGCCCACCCCGAACTAGCCAAATCCCGCCAAAAGGAGGTTTTGCGCCGCATGGTCGAAAACGGCTATCTTTCCTGGGACCAAGCCGAGGCCGCTTCCGCTCAAGATCTCAATTTTGCCCCCCAAAAAACCGACATCAAAGCCCCCCACTTTGTCATGTATGTCAAAGAGATCCTGTCCCAAAAGTACGGCCCTCAGATCGTCGAGCAGGGTGGGTTGGATGTCATAACGTCGCTAGATCTTTCCATCCAGGAGCAGCTGGAAAAAATCGTCCGCGAAGAAACTGCCAGAATCGCCTACCTTCACATTGGAAACGGCGCCGCCCTAGTCACCCGGCCCAAAACAGGGGAAATTCTGGCCATGGTCGGCTCCCGGGACTATTTCGATTTCGACGCCGACGGCCAGTTTAATGTCACCACCTCTCCTCGCCAACCGGGCAGCGCCATAAAACCCATCACCTACTCACTAGCCTTCGGTCGAGGATTCACCCCTGCCTCGACTATCGACGACTCGCCCATCACCTACTCCATCCCCGGCCTCCCCCCCTACCAGCCTGTCAACTACGACCACCGTTATCACGGCCGAGTCACTCTAAGGACCGCTCTGGCCTCCTCCTATAATGTCCCCGCCGTCAAGCTCCTCTCCTCCTTGGGAGTCCCGAATTTAATTGACTTCGGCACCCGCCTGGGCATTTCTACTTGGCCGGACCCCTCCCGCTTTGGTCTCTCTCTAACTTTGGGCGGCGGTGAAGTAACCATGCTGGACCTAGCTACTTCCTATGGAGTTTTTGCAAACGAAGGCCGGCGCATCCCTATCTACCCGATCCTTTCGGTAACCGACTCCCGCGGGACGCGTCGGGAAGTGTCCGGACCCGTTCCCGAGTCCGTTCTCGACCCCGGCATCGCCTTTTTAATTTCCGATATCCTGTCAGACAACGCCGCCCGCACTCCCACTTTCGGCTCCCGTTCCCAGCTTTACATCCCAGGCCAAGTCGTCGCCGTCAAGACCGGCACCACCAACAACCTCCGGGACAATTGGACCATCGGCTATACTCCCGAATTACTCACTGCCGTCTGGGTAGGCAACAACGACAACACCCCCATGAGTTACGTCGCCTCTGGTATCACCGGCGCCTCCCCTATCTGGCGCCGCGCCATGGACCTTCTCCTCAAAATTTACCCCTCAAGTGGCTTTTCTCCCCCAACCAGTATCGCCCGCCTAGCAACATGCGCCGGAAAATCAGACTATTTCCTCGCCGGCACTCTCCCGCCCCCCTGTCCTTCACCTACCCCGACCGGCACACCCAAACCCGAAGTCCAACCCACACCAGATATCCTCACCGGTGCTTCCACCGAAATATATAATAAACCCAAGCTGAAAAATCCCCGCCGCCGTTAAAAAATAACTATAATCATCATACTCGAGTTTGTAACCAAACGAGAGTTGATGGGTATATACTCATCGCAGTCCGTTACTACGAACTGGAATACGATGGGTATATGCACCCCCTCCCCATTTTTTTGATTATTTACTCGGCCATGATTGCCAACTCGTTTTGGGAAGCTTACGTCGAAGGCCGCAATGCCTGGGACAAAGGCAAACTCGGCTGGAAACTCACATTCGGTCGCTACTCCCTCCCCGCCTACCACTTCTTCCTCTTTGTCGTCATGTGGCCCCTCATCCTCAGTCTTCCTTTGGTAATTTACGGCTGGAATACCCGTCTTTTCGGCATCCTCCTCTCTGCCTACTTCTCCGGAATGGTCATTGAAGACTTCGGCTGGTGGTTAGTCAATCCTGCTGTCAAACTCTCCGAATTCGGACCAAAATTCATAACTTTCTTTCCCTGGCTAACAATTGGCCGAGTCCAAATTCCCCTGCCCTACCTCCTAGGTTTATCCGCCGCCTTTATTTCCTGGTATTTTCTCTGGCGCTGATCCATGTCATCCAATTTCAAAAACACCCTCATTTTAATCTTCCTCCTCTCCGCCTTGGCCACAGCCCTGGCCATCCTCAAATTCAAACTTCTCTAAATCTGCAACCACCCATTCAATCTTGTCAGGTATTTCTTCACCGACGCTACCAACTTCCCCTTCCCGCTTTTTCTTCTCGACCTATATATCTCTCCTCCCATGGGATAGTCGAACAGTTCTCGGGTAATAGGACCTTTGAGCCAAAAAGACAGTGTTCCCACTGCAGCCTGGCGTAAATAAGTCAGAGTCCCCTCATGCCGGTATCGGCGAAGCGACAGAGTCGCCCGCACTCGGCGCAGTATCTGCATCGTCTCTCCCACCTTGGCCAATCTACTTATCAAGTCATAGTCTTCACCTATCTTAATTTTGGGATTAAACCCTCCCACATTCTCAAACACCGATTTTCTAATCACTATGTTGTATCCCCCTACACGGTTTTTCCGCCATCTTGGCCACTTCCACTATTAGATTCATCAAGAGCACCATCGCTTTATCCGAATCGTTATTGGAATCGGGTCTCATCCACGTCGTCATTACCCGGCAATCCTTATTCACTAACAAATAATGATGAATCTCACTTAAATAATTTGCCGGCACCTCCACATCCGCATCCAAAAATACCAGATATTTTCCTCTGGCCCTTTTAGCTCCCAAATTCCGCTGCCAGGACACATTCCTCTTTTCGGATATTATTACTTCCAACCCTTGCGCCTTCTCCACAGTTTTATCCTCAGATTTTCCGTCCACCACAACTACCTCAAAACTCCGATCCAGTTGTCCCTCCAAACATTTCAAAAGTTTAGGTAAGTACCGCTCCTCGTTCAAAGTCGGTATTATTACTGAAAAAAACGGCCTATCACCGCTCATATCAACTCATTATACAACTTTTCTATCTTGGCCACCGATACCCGCACATCATTCTCTTCCGCCCACCTCCTAGCATTACGGCCCAGCTTCTCATTTGTTTTTGTTGCCAGCGTCTCAATTATTTTCTCCGCCATCTCGGAAGTTTCCCCAGACTTGACCAAAAATCCATTTTTCCCTTCCTCAACCATATCTACCACCCCGGCAGCAGAAACTCCCACCACAGGCAAACCACACGCCATGGCTTCCAATATCGTCACTGGCTGAACTTCCATCTCCGATGCCGTCACAAATACATCAGCTCCCCTATAATATTCCCCTAGTATTTCTCGCTTCACATATCCCAAAAAATTTATATTACCCCCAAGTCCCAAACTCCCCACCAGCTTTTCCAACTCCTCCCGCGCTGGCCCATCTCCCACTATCGCAAATGTAGCTTCTGGAAGTGCCTTTACCACCCGTCCAAACACTCTCACGACCACATCAATGTTTTTTTCATGGCTCACCCGCCCCACAAAAATAGCCTTCTTTCCCCCATATTTTTTCTTAGGCAAAAAAGCAGCCGTGTCTATCCCATTGGATACCACCTCAATCCTTACTTTATGTCCGTGTGCCTCCATCTGCCGCTTTATTTCTCCCGAAGGCGAAATTACCAAATCACATTTCTCAAATACCCTCCGGCTCAAATGCCAAATCCAATTTCTTGGCACCCACCTGGAAATCGGAAGTCTAGGCAATATCTCCGAAAACAGCGAGTGATACGTCCCCACCAGCGGCACTTTCATCTCCCGGGCTATCTTCATAGCCGAAAGGCCCATCGGCCCCGGGGAATGAAAATGGATAATTTCCGGCCCGAATCTAACCACAGATTCCTCCAGTCTTTTTATCTGTACCAGGGGTAAATTCACCTCTTTATAAGTAGGCAAACTAATAGACGGATACCTCTCCACCTCCACTTTTCCCTCTACTTCATCCCGATGTCCAAGCTCATATGCCGGTGCATAAATTTTCACTCCGTGCCTTTGGGCCAATATCTTACTATGCTCCGCCACCACAAACGTCACCCCGTTCACCTGTGGTTTATATGTATCCGTAAAATACGCGATTCTCATTGTTCAAGTTCCCATACTCTTCTTGTAATTTCCGGCACCAGTTTCTGCGCTTCATCTCTATCCACCCCCTCATTTAAAATAACCAAAATAAACGGATTCTTCCCCATTATGATCCCTGAATCTATCCATACACCGGCATCGGTTCCTACTTTGTGAACTAATCTCGCATCACGAGGAAGTCCCAAACTAATCCTATCTTCATAAATACTATCCTCCAAATACCCCCATAGCTCCGGTCTTGTATAAATATACATCCACATTTTTCCCACATCCGCTGGGGTCGTCGTCAACTCCCGATAGTTTGTATTCAGTAGTCCTATTCTCTGTATCCTATTCTCTATCTCCTCATATCCTATCCTCCTATTAATCATTCTCCACGCCGTATTATCAGATTTCTTTCCCAACTCACTCATCACTCTTTCCACAGTCACCAATGTCCCAGGTTTCATAAACTGCATCGGCCCCGATCCTGGAGCAATATCCGCACTCTCAATTTTCCATTCACTGTCCACTGTCAACTGTCCACTATCAACTCTGTCCCAAATGGACAGCAATGCCGGCAACTTCATAATCGACGCCCCCGGCATCACTTCATTCTGGTTAAACCCATACTCACCCCCGCCATCTGTCCGATAAACATACATAGTCCAAGTCCCACTCGCCGTTGCAGTCATTTCCTTTATCTCCTCTATCAGTACCTCATGTTTATCAATTTTACTTTCTTGAATTTTAGGTATTGAATATTGAACATTGAATATTAAATATTTATAGAATATTCCTCCCGCAATCACCAAAACCAATAGGATCAAAATCTTCTTCACTCTCCTATTTTACTAAATTCGGCATTTCTCTTCCCGCTAATCCCTCGACTAGATTTAATACCGCCAATTCCCCCATCCTTTTCCTTGCCGCCACCGTTGCCGAGGCGATATGTGGTGTCAGTATCACATTTTCCATTTGTAGTAGCTCCGCATACGGATTAGGCTCATTTTCAAACACATCCGCTCCATATCCACCCAAAAACCCTGCCCTCAATGCTTCCGCCACCTCCGCTTCGTCAACCACCGGTCCCCGGGCGGTATTTACTAGTATTGCCCCCTTCTTCATCGCTCCCAAACTTTTTTTATTAATCAAATGCCGGGTTTCGGAAGTCAGTGGTACATGCAAACTCACAAAATCCGACTGTCCCAAAACTTCCTCTAGCTTCAACCCGCTACTTCTACTGTAGCTCATTACTCTCATTTCCCACCCTTCGGCCCGCTTGGCCACCATGCTCCCAATTCTACCCGCACCAATAATCCCCAAGGTTCTTCCCTTCAAATCGCCTCCAATAAATATCTCCGGTTCCCAACCATGATATGCTGCATTTCTGGCATACTCCGCCGCTTCAGGCAATCTCCGCGACAGCGCCAACATTAAAGCCCAAGCAAACTCAGCCACACTCTCATTTACTTCGTCACACGGCGTATTAGATACCCTTACCCCTTTCTCCTCACAAGCTTGGACGTCAATATTGTCATATCCCACCGCATAATTAGCAATCACTCTCAAACTTTTCGCCCGACCCAATAAATCCTTATCGATCCTGTCAGTCAGCAAACATAATAATCCCTCAAAACTGTCATCCAGTTGTTCCGATTTCCCAAAAACAACTTCATGCCCGCCATCAAACAAAGGCTTGGAAATCTCCTCCCAAAACGGCAATTTCCTAGTTACAAATACCCTCGCCACAAATCCAGTGTAACAACTATTTCTTCAAATCTCCACCATCTCCAAAAATTCCTTCGGATTAATTGCCAATTCGCATCTTTTCCACACTTTCTCATCAAACGTTATCAATTTGCAATTCCTTTTTTTTGCCAAATATAAAAACATAGAGTCATATACCGACTGGTCAAACTTTTGCGATATCCCTGCTATTTCGGTAAAACTTTCCACTCCAATCTGTTCAAAAATCAGGCCGCAATTCCTCAACAACTCTACCCCCTCGATTGCCTCATCCAACTTCATTAATCTTTTTCGCACAAAAACCTGCAAAGACTCCAACAACATATACTCCGGAGCCCACATCTCCACGTCTTTTTTCTTGATATACCCATAAATTTTTCTAGCCATCCCCACACCCTCCTCATTTTTTCCCGGAATCCATTTCAACACCACGTTAGTATCAATTACCACTTTAGTAATCATTCCTGTCCCGATCCTCCCTCACTGCCGCCACGGCGTCAAATTTCTTAGCATGCTTTGCAATCCGATCAAATCTCGCAAAGTCGGCGTTTATTTCCTCTTCCACGCTTGTGCGCGGCAATTTTCCTACTCCTGCCTTGTCCAAAATAATTTCCCCCAAAGTCATACCCCGTCTAAACGCCTCGACCCTCCACTGTTTCAAGGTCGGTTCCGGTAAGCTCACCGTGGTTCTCAACATATTCATAGATTTATATATATCATCACGATGCTCTGATGTCAAGATGCAAAATGTGCTTCATGGAAGCAATGCAAGTAACACCGGAAGACGTAGCTCTTATAGCAGAAGCCCCTATATCTCCCTCGCAATAATCTCTTTATTCCTCTCCAACCACTCCGTCATTTTTTCAGCTGTGAGTAACCCAGCTTGCGGGCCAATATAACCTAATACCGACGCCGAATTACAAGCACCCCATTTAAGTGCCTCCGGGATCGCATGTCCTTTCATAAAAGCCCCCAAAAAACCGGAACCAAACGCGTCCCCCGCCCCGGTCCGCTCAACGACAGGCGCCGGAACAGTAGGCATATACCAATACTTCTGTCCATCATACGCATATGCCCCTTCCGGACCATCCGTAATCACCACCAGTTTCGGCCCCAACTTTTTCATGCCCTCCAACAATAGTTTGATGTCTAAGTTCTCATGCAAAAGCGCTGCTGCTTCCTCCTTATTCACAAATATTATTTCGGCAGCCTCATATGCATATTTTATTTTCTCAGCTCCGTATTTAATTTGCCTCGACCCGGGATTAAATGCCATCCGCACGCTTTTTTCTTTAACCCATTTCACGGCATCCTCGTAAAAACACTCAAAATCCCCTCCTGCAGTAGTCAAATATGTCCACTTGGCTGCATCATCACTGGACTTAAATTTAAAAAGACACTCCGATTCTGGATAATACGAGAGAATCGTCCTCTCCCCCTGATATCCGATGACCACCCCAAATCCAAACTTACCTGGGACAGTCGTAACGTTTTCCACACTCACTCCCTCCTTTTTCAGAACTTCCAATGCCCGCAAATCTATCCACTCCCCCCCCATCGTTCCCAACATGCCCGCTTTATACCCCAATCTGGAAAGGCCCACCGCATTGTTTCCCGTATTTCCCCCCACCTCAAACTGCATCGATTTCACCGGCACTTTATCTCCAAACCCCAGCTCAATCACGCATCTCTGCCGGTCAATACTGCAAGCTTCGTTTATTTCCTCCTCCGGCAACCCCACAAATACATCCATCCTAGCTGGCCCAAGTGAGAGCATATCAAACTCCATACAGCACCTCCCCCACTTTCCGGGCAAATTCTATCGGACTCGGGTTTTGCCACATATTCCTCCCCACCGCCCATCCTACAGCCCCGGCTTCTATTATTTCCCTCGTCTGACGCAAAAACGTCTCCTCGTCAGTCTTTCCTCCCCCCACCACTAAAACTTTCACTTTCCCTGCTGCCGCCACGACCCACTTCATATCAGCAACATTACCCACATAAGAAACTTTCACCATGTCTGCCCCCAGTTCTAGAGCCAGTCGGGACGCATACGCCAAATTCTCTTTAGAATGTTCCGCTTCGCCAATGTGCTTGCCTCTCGGATACGCCCACATCACAACTGGCAAATCCTTGGCACGCGCTTCTTCTTGAATTTTAGAAAACTCGGCAATGCTTTCTCCCTCCCGTTCACTTCCCACGTAAATCGTATATCCCACTCCCGCCGCCCCCAGTTTTATAGCCTCCCCCACACTGCAATTTTGTGGACTAAACAACTCCTCTCCTTTATGGTATCCAGTTTTCCCATTAAGTTTTACCACCAGCGGAGTTTTATATTCCGATCTGTAATATTTTTCCGCTATCCCCTTCTGCACCGCAATACAAGTAAACATTCCAGATTTTTCGGCAATATCAAACACATACTGCGGATCAATAGCTTGCCCTGAGCCAGTCGAAGGGTCAAAATCCACCGGCCCGTGTTCAAATCCATGATCATATGCCAAAAGCATCGCCCGCCCATTTCTCAAAAGTTTCCCCACATCCACCATGCTCTATTTATACCAAAACTAGTCTTCCAAAAGATAGTACAGCGCCAAAACCACCGACACTACCCCCACCGCCATTTGTACTGTTACTCCGAAAGCCGCGTATTTCAAAACCGGTGCCATCTGCTCCGGCAACATATGGGCCAATCCCCCAATCAATAAAAGCACCCACCCCATCGTCACCCATTTACCCGCCATAACTTTAGTGTCGGCGGGCCTAACCTCCGCCACCTCATTCATTACTTCTTCAACCTTCGCTTTTCTCCTCGGCATTAATCCTTGTATACTATATTTACCTTTCGTGGTCAATCCCTTTTCCTCCCCACCACCTTCTTCACCGCTTCTTTAATCGACTTCACGCTCATTCCATACTTTTCCAATAGTTCCTCCGGCTCGCCCGACTCTCCAAATTTATCCTGCATTCCTACAAATTCCTGTGGAACTGGACAACTGGCAACTAACAACTCCGCAACAGCGGCTCCCATTCCCCCCATTACCTGATGTTCTTCCACAGTTACTACTGCCCCGCAATCCCGAGCCACTTTAGTAATCGTCTCCGCATCCATCGGCTTAATCGTATGATTATTAACAACTGTCACCTTTACCCCCTCTCCCTCCAACTCCTTTGCTACCACCAGACTCTGATACACCAGCGGCCCACAAGCGACAATGGCCACGTCATGTCCTGCCTCAAAAAACACTTCGGCTCTCCCGATTTCAAACGGCATCTCAGAAGTCGTAATCACCGGCGTTTTTTCTCTTGCGAATCTGAAATACACCGGGCCAGGTCTGACTGCAGCCGCCAACGTCACTTTTTTCGTCTCAATGGCATCGCATGGGACTATTACAGTCATATTGGGCAGCACCCGGGTAATCGCAATATCTTCCAAAGCCTGATGTGTTGCTCCGTCCGGACCCACGGACACGCCCGTATGTGCTCCTGCTATCTTTACGGACAGGTTAGAGTAACAAACCGAAACGCGCAACTGATCCCATGCCCGCCCCGGAGAAAAAACAGCATATGAAGAAATAAATGGAATTTTTCCAGCCGCTGCCAACCCCGCCGCGATTCCAGTCATATTTTGCTCGGCCACTCCGCATTCGATAAACCGCTCTGGATATTTTTTAGAGAAAGCCTCCACTCTGGTGCTCTCTTTCAAATCCCCCGTGAGCACTACTACATTTGGGTTGCTCTCCCCCAATTCCAATAATGCTTCCCCATATCCATTTCTAGTGGGCACCATCTCCACTTCCTTATCAAATAACTTTGGATTAAGCTTGGTCATATGCCAAATCTACTCAAGTATATCTTAATTCTCTTTGGCCTTTTTTTCCTAGGCTTTTTCGTTCGTCGTTACAAACTCGACCAAGTCACTCCCGGTTACTTGGGCGACGAGGTCCCCATCGCCCAATCAGCCAACCACGTCTATTCCTTCGCTTACTCCCCTTATTACACCGATCACCCTACTTTTCCCCTGTATATAATTGGGTTTTTCCTTCGCACTTTTGGCCGCAATCTAGTCAGTCTGCGCCTAAGCCCAGTCCTTTTTGGTTCTCTGACTATTCCGGTATTTTTTCTTCTCTGTCGCCGCTTTTTTCCCACCTCAATCTCTCTCCTCACCTCTCTTCTCCTCACTTTCTCCTATTCACATCTCATTGGATCCAGATTTGCCAACGAAGTAGCGCCTGCCGTATTCTTCCAAACCCTTTCCTATCTTTTCTTAGTTCTCGCCGTTCAAAAAAAATCCCTCTCTTATCTTCTCGCCCTATCGGTATCCCTTAGTCTCGGCCTGCACACTTATATTACTTTTCGCTCCCAAGCGGCCTTTATCACTCTCTTCGCCCTCATTTTGTACCCCCACAAAAAGCACTTTCTGCCATTCTTTCTCATTCTGTTTCTTATCACCTCTCCTCTTATAGCCTACGAAATCCGTCACCCCGGGGCTCTCTGGTCCAGGGTCCGCTGGATCTCAGTTTTCCACCAAAATCTTCCTCCCGCGGCCGTTATCGGGGAAATTACTGCCAGCTCTTTCAATATTATCCGCGGGTTTTTCAGCTCTGGCGATCCCGACCCTCGCCAAAATCCCGCCCACTCCGCTCTCTACGATCCAGTTACGGTTACACTGGCTCTCGTCGGTCTAATTATTCTTCACCGCAATAGCCGTCGCTTTTTCTTTCTCGCTCTCCTTTTGGGTTTACCCATTTTTATCAACGACGCCCTTACAATAGAAATTATTCCCGATTTTCGTATCCCCGGACAAGCCCATCCCAACTCCTTTCACCTCTCTGGTTTCATTCCTTTAGTTCATCTCGCCGCCGGCTTCACCCTCCTCCGACTCCGCTCATTGCGTCTCCAACCACATCTTGTTTATTCACTTCTCGCTGCTCTCATTTTCATTGTTGGTTTCTATAATCTCACCCTATATTTCAACCAACCGTTGCAAAAATACATCTACTATTATCACAATATGCGAAACCAACAAATTACTGCCTCTCTCAATAATTTCTCCTCTGTCGTTTATGTCTCACCGTCTCTCATCGACTCCAGAATTACCTACTTTCTTACTTCTTCCCCGACTCTCCTACCGCTCACAGATGTTGCCACCTCTCCGGCCTTTATCGACATCCGCTCCCAACCCGCTCTCGCCAAATCTTCCCTTGACCGCCCTTACTCTCTCATATCCAATCCCTGGGGTGAACCGGAAATTTTAATTCTCCCGCTCCCATGAAACCACACCTCCTATTACTATTACTATTCACCATTACCAGACTGGCCAACCTCACTCTCCTGCCCATTTTTATAGACGAGGCCAATTATTTAGATTGGGGCTGGCGCGAAATTCACTCTCCAAATCACTTGTTTTATTCCCTGTACGACTCCAAACCACCCGGGATCATGTGGCTCTATGGTCTAGCCCAATCAGTCGTGTCCGATCCCCTCCTGGCCGGCCGCCTAGTCACCGTCTTCTTCGGACTTCTTACCACCATTGGCCTTTATCTCATCTCTGGCCCCCTAGCCGCTAGTCTCTATACGCTAGTCCCTATATTCGTCTTTTTCGACCGCCAAGCTCTCATGGAAACTCCCTTGGCAGCTGCTGGTGTTTGGATTTACATCCTCACTCTTCGCCTACAAAAACTGCCTACACTCAAAAATGCCCTGCTTCTCGGCTTCGTCTTAGGTGCAAGTTTACTCATCAAAACCAACGCTATACTCTTTGCTCTGCCCATTCCCTTTCTGCTCTTTTCCCGCCAAAACCTTGTTCGTTACTGGACACTCTTAATCTTCGCACTCTTAGGATTTCTCATTGCCGCCTTACCTCTCTTCTTCCAAGCCCAATTCTGGTCCACCTTATCATCCAATTCCCGCTACTCCTTTACTCTCTCGGAACTTCTCCATTTCCCAATCCTTCATTGGATAAATAACCTCTGGTCATATCTACAAATTTCCCTCTGGCACCTCACCCCCCTTATCCTCATCACTGCCATCATCGGTCTTCGTAAATCTCCCAAATCTCTCATCCTCTATTCCTTAACCCCTATCGCCCTAACTATCTTGCTCTCCCGTTCTCCCACTCCCCGCTATATTGTTTCCTTCCTCCCATTCCTACTCATCCCCGCCGCCCAATTCCTATCATCTCATCGAAAACTTCTGTATAGCTCTCTTGGGATTTGTAGCTTGGTCATTGGGATTTTTATCTTCTCTCCCCCTTCCTACTTCCGACTCTATGCTCGTCTTACCCCTTACTCAGAAATCGGCTACCTTGAGGGCGACAATTCTGGCTATCAGGTTCAAGCCGATTTAGTTTACTTGAAAACCCTCAAACCCCCAGCTATCGTTGCCCTCGCTCTCAATTCCGGTAATCCCGAAGCCGCCCTCATGAATTATCTTCGTCCATGGCCAGGTTTCGTTGTTAGCTATTTAGATTCCAGTCTCCTCAATATCGACTTTTCTCAGGCCGACTGTGTTTCTTCTTCAACACCTCTTTACTTTGTCGCCCGCAGGGATCAACAAGCAGGTCTAGAAAAGTTTTTCGTGTTGGTTACCACAATCAAAAATCCCTACAATCAAGACTTTAACAACATTTACACTCTCCGTTCCGATTGTCCCCCGGAAAAAACCCTCAATCTCACCCTTAGTCTCAATAAATGATCACTCGACTCTTTTTCCTCGCCGCTATCTTGGTCCTGGGCTTTGTCTACAGTCGAGGGTTCATTCCCCACGACGAGGGTTGGATTCTCCATCCCGCCCAAAGAATTACCCAAGGGCAACTCCCTTACCGCGACTTTCATTATATTTACACTCCCGGCGTCGCCTACTTTATAGCCTTCGTTTTCAAATTATTCGGTCCCAGCATCGTCGTCTCCCGCGCTGCTACCCTTATCATCGCTCTGAGCTCTGTTTGGCTCATCTGGTCCATTGGCCAAAAAATAGCCCCCAAGTCCCCGCTGGTTTTTTTATCTGCCGCTATATATTTGACCTGGGGTCCCATGCACCTCAACTTCGCCTGGCCGGTCATCTATGCCATTTGGAGCGGATTACTTACCTGCTGGTTGCTTCTTTCATCCCACGACAAACACAATCGCTGGGTATTCTTCTTATCAGGTATAACCACCGGACTCACATTTCTTTTTAAACAAAATTTTGGCCTGGCTCTATTGGCCACTAACTTCACTTATTTTTTCACAAGTCCCAACAAGAGGGATATTTTGTGGCACATCGCCGGTTTAGTCCTGCTAACATCTCTCTTTGCCATTCATCTTCTAGCCACCCGCTCCTTCTTTCCATTTGTGAGCGACATGAATTTCTTTCTTATTCAGCAAATATGGACAAAGGGCATGCAAGCCACACCATTTATCTATCCAGGCCATTGGTACGAGCAATTGACAAAAACCTTATTTTATCTCCTTCCCCTCTTTATCTCTGTCTTGTCTGTGATCGCCGCCGCCAGGAAAAACAAATCTCTAATCTTTATCGGCACTTTTGGAACATTTTATTATCTTACCGGGATTAGGCCCACCACAGATTATCTCCATCTTGCCCCTCTAGTCGCAGCTAGCTCTCTTTCCTGGTTATTGATGCTACGCCACAAACCCATTTTAATTCCGATAGCACTTATCCTAATTAGCTTGGGTGCCTATCGCTCCCTTTTCACCAATTACTACCGTTGGAACCCCAAGCTAGTAACCCAAAACTATTCTCTAAACAATCCCCGTTTAGGTATTCTCGTTGACAATATCTCCCAGTCCGTTATCACCCAAATTAAAGACTACTTCGACCAAAACACCCATCCCGGCGACTACGCCTTTATCTACTCTTTTTCTCCGTCTTTCTATCTCCTCACAAACACCAAAAACCCAACTCGGTTTATTTTCTCCCCTCCAAACCTCCTCTCTCCAGCTGACGAGTTGGAAATGGTCTCGAGTCTTACAGAAAAAAAGGTCCAAGTAATTTTGACAGACAGACCACTGGACAATTCCACCCCCACTCTCACTTCCTACATTACCAGTTACTATTCTCCCGAAAAAACAATCCGCGAATTCACTCTCTGGCACCAAAAATAGTTACACTGGCACCACCTCGAACCCCGCCTGTCCAAAATCTCCGTCAAAAGTAAAAATCTTCCTCCAACCCCTTCGTTTCATAACGGCCATCGAAGTACAATCGATCATAGAAACCCCCCTGCCGTCCAATTTTTTAAATAGGTTTCTTGCCCCAAACTCATCCGCCAAAGTCACACGTTCCGCTTTTACTTCAAAAAGCCTTTTTGCTACATCAAGTGCCAATTTTTTTCCTTGTTTGTATCTTATCCACCCCAAGGTTTCTATAACTACCATATTTGAGGTCACCAGCTCGTCTTCTCGGATACTCTTTAACCAATTCGTCGCCTTGTGAAAATTTATATCGTCCGGCTTAGACAATGCAATCCAGGCGCTCGAATCCACAAAAATCATTTTTCGTATAAATATTTGTCAAAATTCACCGACGCGTCTTTGGGTCCACCTTTAAGAACAACCTTGGTTCCCAAATCAAAAATCGAGTATTTTTTCTTAGCTTTTTTTACTCCTATCTTTTTAGACGCGGCATCCCTAAAAAAACCCGCAAGACTAACGCCTTCACCAGCAGCCATTTTCTTATACAACAGATATTCCTCTTCAGGAATTCTGATCAACACTGGCACCATACATCCAAATGATATCGCGATATCGCCATCTTGTCAAGATCTTTACTCGTGTTCAGACATGATTTTTCCCCCCAGCGTCCTTAATTGGGCCAAAGCGTCCTTCGCCTGTTCGCTATTTGGCGGCTTCCCATGCCACTCATAGTTCCACTGCATAAAATCCACGCCCTTCCCAGGGATAGTGTGCGCAATAATTACCGTCGGGTTCTCAAAAACACTTCTAGCCTTCTCAAACGCTGCCACAATCTCGACCATGTTGTGTCCATCCACCTCAATAACGGTCCAGTTAAAAGCTCTGAACTTATCGGCCAATGGTTCCAGTGGCATCACCTCTTCAGTAAACCCGTCAATCTGGATATTGTTCCGATCGATTATCGCCGTCAGATTATGCAAGTTATTCTTTCCCGCAAACATCATAGCCTCCCAAGCCTGCCCCTCATCCAGTTCCCCATCAGACATCAGGCAGTACACTCGCCAGCTCTTCCTGTCCAACCTGGCAGTCAGTGCGTGACCAATCGCTTGAGATAGTCCTTGTCCCAATGGCCCGCCGGTATTTTCCACCCCCGGCAACTCCCGATAGTGTGGATGTCCCTGCAACCTGCTGTTTATCTTCCTTAGCGTCGTCAGTTCCTCCCTGGGGAAAAACCCGGCATGAGCCAAAGTCGGATACCACACCGGACAAATATGTCCGTTAGATAAAATCACTCTGTCCCGATCCTCCTTCCATGGATTCTTCGGATCAAAATTCAATACTTCCCCAAAATACAAAGCCGTAAACACATCCGCCATCCCCAATGGTCCGGCGCTATGCCCCGACCCGGCAGCTAAAAGCATCTGGATAATATCCTGCCTAATCTCATTGGCCCTCAACTCCAATTCTTGGATTTTTTGGTCAGTCAACATATCACAGTTCAAAGGCTTTCTCTGCCACACTAAATTTATGCGGCTCATGCTGCATAGTCAGTTCAAACAATTCCAGCGCCTTAATTACCTCTTCCGTGCTAGTCACCACCCTATATACCTGGAACTCTTCCGGGCGCATCCGCATGTTGGCCAAAAACGCCGCCATAATATTTTCCCAAAACTTGCCGTACAAAATTAACGGCTTGTGATGCCCGAAATAAAGCCGGGCCAACCCCCACGCCATTCCAAATTCCGAAATCGTCCCCGTGCCGCCTTTAAAAATTACATTTGCCTGCCCCACTTCCAAAAGTTTTAATGTTCTCTCCAGGTAGTTGGCCCCGGTAATTTCCTCATCGATCGGATTATTTTTATCCCGCCCCTCAAAAATCGACACATCTTTGGGATAAAACGTCACCCCGATCACGTGCCCCCCCACCGATTTAGCTCCCAATGTCGACGCCCGCATTACCCCAGGGCCCCCGCCATTGGCCACCGTGTACCCGGCAGTAGCCAGCGCTTTCCCGACTTCAAACGCTTCCTTAAACAACGGGTCATCCTCATGCGCATCCGCAAACCCCAGGCAAGTCACCACCCGGATCAACTTTTCTTGTTTCTTGTTGTTCACCATACTTCACTCCCTACTAACCAACATTATCAGACCAACTCCAGTCAGTGCCACCCCCAATATGCCCAGATCCACATATATCACTTTCTCTTCCGCCCCGCATCCCACATACAAACAACTTCTTCTAGAAGTTATCCACCGGCCCAGCTTACTTTTGAAAAAAGACACAAATACCCCATCTCTCCCCACCGAACCCGGGCAACACCCGCACCCCGATAGGCAAGCCGGTTTTTCGAAAGTCAAGAAAAATACCGCCCAGCAAGCCACACCCAGAAAAATAAGTACTCCCCCTGCTACCGCTCTCATATCACCATGATAGCACCCGTTTTACTCCCACCGCCACTTCATCCACTCCCTCTTTTGCCAAATACTCTACCTGCTCACGGCCAACCCCCCCGTCCACACAAATTTTATATTTATACTGTCTCTCCTCCCTCAGCCACAACAACTCTTTTACATTTAAAAGAGCCGCCCCCGCAAACTCCTGCCCCCCAAACCCCGGCTCTACGGACATAACGACAACCACGTCTAGGCTCCCCAAATAAGGCTTTATTGACTCCACCGGGCTATGCACATCCAGAGCCAACCCCCGGTAATTTTCGGGATAAGATATACTTTCCAGCTGGGGAATTATCCGGTCAAACCCCGCTTTCTTAGCCTCCTGCGCCCATTTGTCGATATTGCTTTGAACCACCATCAGATGCGCATCAAATTTCAGCCCAAATTTACTTACACTCTTACACTCTTCTACTCTTATACTCTTATTATTTACATATTCTCCATCTATAAAATCCACTTGTACCCGGCCATATCTGCCATCCGCCACCACCCTGGCCATCCAAGTTTCAAATTCAACCGCATCACTAGTCAATATCGCCGGGATTATTACCATTCACCCCTTAAAAACAAGACCAATGCTGGTAGTAGAATCATCCCCAAAACTCCACATACAACTGCAAACAAGCCACTAACCAACACCTTTCTCTTTGAGGAAAACACGCCCACAGCACCCATTGCCGATCCACCCACCAACACCCCCAAAGGTAGCAAGGCGTACCACTCATACACATTCCAGTAAATAAGCAAAAAAGCAGGAACAAATCCAGCAATCCCTATGCCCAAAAACAATAACCCCGCCATCATCCGAAAAAAACTATTCATAATCACTATTTGATCCAAATTTAATCGTCTGCTCGACTAGCCTATTGGCATATCCCCACTCATTATCATACCATGCCAAGACTTTCACCAAATCACCATCTATCACCTGCGTAAACTCCAGGTCAACTATCGCCGAATAACTTGACCCCACAATATCCGAGCTCACCAAATGCTCCGGCACCCCATTCCTCCCGCTTATTCCAATTATTCCCTTGTACATCTGATTTTCACTCGCCTCCACCAACGCCTGGTTCACTTCCTCCCGTGTCGTTTTTGTCTTCGTCACAAACACGAAATCAGATATCGACCCTGTCACCACTGGCACCCGCAAAGAAATCCCATCAAACAGACCCCTTAACTCCGGTATCACCTCGGTCGTCGCTATCGCCGCCCCGGTTGAAGTCGGCACAATATTAGCCCCCGCCGCTCTTGCCCGCCGCAAGTCTTTATGGCTTCCGTCCTGCAACACCTGGTCGTCGGTATAAGCATGCACTGTAGTCATCATGGCCTTGGCTATCCCGAATTTGGAGTGGATAACGGCCGCAATGGGCGTTACGCAATTTGTCGTACAACTGGCATTAGATATCACAATAGGACTTACTTGCCCTGAGCTCGCCGAAGGGTTCACTCCCAACACAAACGTGCCTACATTACCACCCTTGCTTGGCGCCGAAATTATCACCTTTTTCGCCCCAGCCTTGGCGTGCTTGAGTGCCCCCAATTCATCCGTAAATTTACCCGTGCATTCCATCACCACTTCCACATTGAAATCCTTCCACGGCAATAACTCCGGATCTTTCTGAGCCAACACTGGAATTTTCAGCCCCATACTCTCGACTATCAAATTATCTTTATCGCAAGTCACTGGAATCCCGAACCTCCTATATGTAGTGTCGTTCATAAGTAAGTGACACCATCCCGCCGTGTCCATAGACCCGCTAGTGTTCACCGCCACTATCTCCATTTCGTTAGCGTGTTTAAGTAGCCAAATCCGGAAAGCCAGCCTCCCAATCCTCCCAAAACCATTAATTGCAACCTTAACCATAAATCTAGTATATAATAATCAACACACCTATGCCTGCCGAAACCCAAGTCCCCCCCCGGAGTCACGGCCGCTAAAAAAGCTTTCTCCCTGGAGCACCGGCAGCAACGTTGGGGAGTTGGTATTGGAATAAACGATGGCAGATTCTATCTGAAAGTATACCCACCTCTCGGCACCGACACTAGTCAACTACCGGCAGAATTGCAGAATTATGGTGGAGTTCCCGTAGAGTATTCATCTCCTCAATATATAATTCAGTTCGTCCAACTAAAGCTTCGATCCCTGGCAAAGTCCCAGTAGACAAATATTGAAGCATTGCTCCGCCACCCACCGAGATCCAATCAAATTTAGAGGTCAGCGCATATTTAGAAATCGCCATTTCTATATCCCCTCCCCCCACCACCTTATAAGCCTGATTATTATTTGCAATGGCAGCAAGTACTTCCTCCGTTCCTCTCTCAGCGTTCGGATCTTCATATTTTCCCATTACTCCAGCTGCCAGTATCACCTCCGCCCGCTCTATCTCCATCACGAATCTCTTAACCTCTTCATCACTTATGTCCAACCCATCGGGGCGCAATTTCCCCCCCGGCAACAGCCCTCCCTTAAGCACCTTCCCAAACTTATCCTTCATAGTCTCCGCGAATCTTTCCTTTTCCTCAACTTTCACTCCTCCAATTACCAACACGCTTTTCCTAGTACTATTCACTTTTATCATTAACTCATTCAGCATCTCGACCTCTTTCTCAAACCTCTCCCCCACACACACCACTTTACCCCGCCCCCGCATTAATCTCGGCAGTGCGTCTATAGAAGCGTGCTTACGGTGGCTTGTGGCAAACGCCTCATTCACGTACACGTCCCACCCTTCGGCCAACCGCGCGGCAAACTCCTCGCTATTCGCCTTCTCCCCCGGATCTTCCCGCAACCGATCATCAAACTCCACATTTGGGTACTCTCGTCTCAATTGCTCACAAATTGGGAAGGCCGTCTCCCTATGACCAATAACCTTCAATTGATCAACTGATAAATTGAGCAACTGGTTAACTACCGCTCGCACCGATTCGATGCGAGGGTTCTCCCCATCGTCCACATCAAGATCCCCTCTCACCAAAACGCTTTTAGAAGCCGGATCAACGTCCCTGATGCTTCTCAAAGACTTGTCCCTCATACCTCGTTATCTTCTCGATCCGCCGCAAATATTTATCCGTCTCTACAAACTCCGTTTCCAAAAACTTCTCCACCAGCTTTAGTGCCTCCTCCTCCGTCACGTTGTCAGCCGCCAGCGCCAATACGTTTATATTGTCGTCCTTTCTGGCCGTGCTCACCTGATCCGTCTCAAATCCCAATCCGCACCGCACCCCTCTCACTTTATTAGCAGCAATTTCCACTCCCGCTCCTGACCCGCAAATTACAATACCCATGTGTTTGTCCGGGTTTTTCGCCACTTCCTGAGCTACTCCCACTGCAAAGTCTACAAAATCATCGTCCCGATCATACTTAAATGCCCCCACATCATGAAATTCGTACTCCCGTCCTTTCAGGAACTGGGATATCGCCGCTTTAAGCTCCCACCCCCGATGATCTGCCCCAATATAAATCATGCTACCATCATTATAGTCTCCAAAAATGAAATTTGTACTATTGCTCATCTTATTATCCCTCTGGCTCCTTTACTACCCCCTCAACCGCCGCAAATCCAAATACTACTGGTCGACTCCAATACTGCCTTAATCTTTTGGTTTCTCTTTCCCAACGGCGTCCACCGCCCTCCCCTCTCAGACAAAAACTTATTTTCAAAGCTCCTCAATTTTATTTACCGCCACGACCACGACACCAATGGTTTCCCCAGCTCCCACGTCTTCTCCACCCTCATCGCCAGCTATTTCCTCGCCCGGGCATTCCCCCACCTTACCCCCCAGATTATCTCCCTTGCAATCCTGATCATCTCCGGAACTCTTTTTACCAAACAACACTACGTAACCGATATCTTCGGCGGCTTCCTCTGGACCGCCCTATCCATCTCAATCTCAACTTAACTCACCCCAACAGTCTTTCCAATAATTTATAGGCTTCTTTTCTGTGTCCGATTACCACGACACAAACCTCGTCGATAGTTCTTTTATATACAATCCTATAATCACCCACTCTCACTCTGTATACACTTCTATAACCGCTCAACGTCTCCACATTAGAAATCTGTTTTCCAGTTGTCAAAGCTCTTATTTTTTGGCTTACTATTATTTGCTTAAATTTTGGCAGTCCCTTAAGCTGCTTTCGCGCCGAACCCAAAATCGTTAGTCTCATATCCCCAACTTTTTAGCTACTTCCTCAAAATCTTCGGCCTTAGAAAAATCAGCCGCCTCCACCGCCCGTTTATCTATAAAATCTTCCACATATCTCTCCAGCCTCTCAAACAAATCCTTTCCCACCAAATATGCTTCCACCTCACCTCTATTTTCAATTGCCACCGGATAGTCTTCAGACGCCAAAATTGCTTTCGCGGGGTTAGCTTTCAATCGGCTAATTGATAACGAGGTCATATATAAATATTAAATCCAAATAGGTCATCAGTCAAGACCTATCATCAGGTCTCATCTCAATACATATCCTCCATTAATATCCAAGGTCGCACCGGTAATATGTCCCGCTTCATCCGAGGCCAAAAAATAAATCCCGCTCGCAACTTCTTTGGGTTCTGCCATTCTCCCCATTGGGATAGCCTTTACTCTTTGTTCCAATTCCCCTGGACCCCACCCCTTATTACCCATATCAGTATTCACCAATCCCGGCGCCACACAATTAACCCTCACCCGCGGCGCCAATGCCATAGCCATGCTCTTAGTAAAACTCCATACCGCCCCTTTTGTTCCCGCATAGATGGGATCCATGCTTCCCGCTTGTGCGGCGGTCGAACACAAGTTAACAATCGCCCCCTCCTCCATTTTATCCAACACTTTCTTCGTACATAAATACACCCCCAACTCATTTGTCCGCATCACTTTCTCCATATCCTCAACCTCGTAGCCCTGCAATCTTTTATCAACCAACACCCCTGCATTATTGACCAAGCAGTCCACTCTTCCCAACTCTCCGTATGCTTTATCAAAAGCAACATTCACGCTCTCCCAATCAGAAACGTCCAGTTGATAATACTTTACATTTTCAATTTCGGGTCCTGCTGAATTTCTATAAAACCCCGCCACCCTCCATCCACCGTCCGCAAATTTTCGCGCCGTCGCCACCCCAATCCCCCTACTCGCCCCAGTAATAAATACTACCTTTTTGTCCACGTCTACATCTTAAATGCCGCAGCCAACTCTCGCAACTCCTTCTCAGGCTCTTCGGCCAACACTACTCCACTAGCCAACAGTATTCCCCGAGCCCCCAATTTCAATCCCACCCTTACGTCCTCAGGCAAATTCATTCCCGCACCAATCAAAACTGGACTCTGAACACTAGCCACTAGACGCTGAATAACTTCCGATTTTTCCGATGCCACCGATTTGTCCCGGCTCCCAATCAATTCTGGTGGTTCGTAAGCAATGTAGTTTGGCCTCAACTCATCCAATTGCCCCGCTTCATTCTCATCTGCAACACACAAACACAACTCAAACGCCATCCCCCGCGTCTGGTCGGCAATACTTCCAATAAGTTCAGCAGATAGCTTGTGTTCCGAGTGATTCAAAAGTGTCCCTCTCGCTCCCGCTTCTTCTACGTCCTCGACTGTAATCCAGCCGGTCTTTTTGCCCTGCTCAAGCGTATCCACGTGTTGCACCCAACATTCCGCTCCCGTCTCCACGCAGTTTCTAAGATCCGCCACCTGAGGCACAGCCACAATTCTCACTTTGGTCTCCTCCTGCACCATCCGGCAAATTTGGGCCAGCCGGACCGCCCTATACCCTGTCGCCTCGGCATAAGTTTTAAAGTTGACAACTATCACTCCCCAATCGTACCATATGAACAGATATGAAATGGCTCGTGGGTACAGCTTCCCTCATCTTCGCTTTCGCCGTCGTCACCCGGGCTTTCGCCGCCACACCCACGGTTTCCATCATCTCTCCCTCCTCCAATCAAATATTGTCGGGTGGTAGCGTCACGGTGGTCATCTCCGTCCCCAATATCAATCTCGTCGATTACCGCCTCTACCCACGTCCCAACACCCTCCAGGGGCATCTCCATCTCTGGCTCGATCAAACCGATCTATCCAAAGCCACCGCCATCAAATCAGCAAGCCCCAACTACACCTTCGAGAATGTGAGGGTTGGCCCACATACTTTGGCAGCCGAACTGGTCAAAAACGACCATTCGTCATATAGTCCCCCCATCCGTTCTACCGTTTCCTTCCAAACTGTTCCCACCCAAGACAAGATTCCCTCCCGCCCCAACTCCTCCCTTTTAGCTCTAGGTCTCTTCACTATCGTCATCATCATCACCGCTCTTTTTCTAGTCGACCAAAAACGCCAGGTAAAACCGAAAGCTAAGAAACGCCACAAATGAAGGCTTTCTTTACCCTGCTCGCACTACTGGCTTTCCTCCCCGTCCTCATCTTAGGTAGCCTCGCCGCCCAGCGTCTGGCCCCCAAAGCCGCCAAGCCTCCCGCCCCAGCATCCGTAGCTATTAACCACGGAGAAATCTCGACATATCTAAGTAACGTACCAACCCAATTATCTGCCCTAGCATACGATGCAGCTGGTCGACCCATTTGGGAAGGTCTTATCTATGAGTGGGGAATTAGCTCTACCAATTCCATAGGTGATCTCAAGCCCAACGGCAACTTGGCTATCTTCTCCCCCCAAAACGAAGGCGTCGGTGACATTTGGGTCAAGGTTTACACCCCCAGGGGTAAAAATGATAAATTCAATCCCCGCAATCCACAGGCTACAGGCTCCATCCGCGTCGTCGTCGCCTCCGCCCCCTCTCCCACCCCGACTCCACCCCCCACCCTCAAATCAGTACCAAACTCTCCAACATCGCTCTAAGTACTTCCTCCGCCCCGTAGCCATCAATAATCACGAGCCAGTCTTTCTTAGCTGTCATCGCCCTCTGAATTAACTGCCCGTTCTCTTCCCAAGTCAAAATCGTGATACTTGCAGTCTCCACGGTTACATACTCCCTTTCCCGCGCCATTTTTATTCCCACTTTTTCCAAATTCCTCACCTCTTCATCCACCCGATCCGAAAACCCTCCCTCAATCTTTTCCACACTAATTTTAATTTTCTCCTCAAACCTCACCAACACCTGAATTTTAGGATTTAGAATTTCGAATTTAGAGTTTTCTTTTATGGGCCACTCCCCGGGATACCTGATCCTCACCCCCGCCTCCTTATTCTGCCAAACTCTATCTAACTGATAACTGATCACTGGCAACTCATCACCGGCCCCCCCGGGCCCCTGTCCGTATTTATCCATCTCCGCATGCCGCCACTGGTTTAGATCCCATATAGAAAACCCCACCCCCAAGGCAATTGCCCCAGCCAACACTACTTTTCTAATCTTCACAAACTATATAATATATCACCATGGCCCAATACGCCTCCCCCGAACACCAACCCACATTTATCGAAAAAATCCGCATTTTCCTAAACACCAACGTTCCCTACTGGACAGCAACCGTAGTCCGTCTTTTTTTCGATGTCCTCAAAAGTACTGTCGCATTCATTAATCAAATGTTCCGTGACGCCGTCGGCAAATGATCCCCCCTCACCTCCAAAAAGACCTTCCCCCGCCCCCGCCCTTGCGCCGTTTACTGGGACCCAGTTTCATTCTTTTGGGCTTAGGGCTTGGCAGCGGCGAAATCATCCTCTGGCCGTATCTCACCAGTAACCATGGCCTAGGGCTAGCCTGGGCCATAGTCGCCGGTATCACCATGCAGTTTATTATCAATCTGGAAGTAGAACGCTACGCTTTAATTTACGGTGAAAGCGTTTTCGTCGGCTTCGCCCGTTGGTTAAAATTCCTCCCCGGCTGGTTTATCGCCACCACCTTTTTGGGCTTTGCTTGGCCCGGCATCGGCCTGGCTGGCGCCACCTTGGTAGATAATGCCCTGGGCAGTAAATCCTCTCTTTTAGTCGGGATTCTTTTATTCTTACTCATAGGTACCATTCTCACTCTGGGAAAACACCTCTACCACACCGTTGAAACTATCCAAAAATATCTCATCTTGGTCGGCACTCCTTTTATTATCCTATTAGCCCTATATCTAGCCCGCGCCACCCACTGGCAAGCCCTATTTACAGGCCTAATCGGTATCGGCCCGAATTATCGCTTTCTCCCTCCGGATATTTCTTTAGTCACTCTCTTAGGAGCCCTGGCTTTTTCCGGCGCCGGTGGCAACCTCAACTTAGCCCAATCCTGTTACATCCGCGACAAAGGCTACGGCATGGGCCACTACTCTCCCAAAATCGGAAGTCTCATTACCAATCCCACCGCCCCCCGCCATTTTTCCCTCTCCGGATTTTCTTTCCCCCTCACCCCCGGCAACCTCACCCGCTTCAAAAAATGGTGGCGTCTGGCCCAAGTCGAGCATTTTTTTATTTTTTGGCTACTCGGCCTGGTCACCATGCTTTCCCTCTCGCTTTTGGCTTACTCCACCGCCTACGGACGATCCAACAACCCCTCGGGCATCCATTTCATCCTCAATGAATCTTCAGCCATCGCCCGCTCCACCCTGCCCGTATTCGGTCCGTTATTTTTACTCGTCACCGGACTCATGTTGACTGCCACTCAACTCACGGTTTTGGACTCCACCAGTCGCATCATCACCGAAAATTTGCTGCTTCTTAGGCCCTCATCGTCTTCACCCGCCCCGAAAACTTATTACCTGGTCCTCTGGCTCCAAATCGCCTTTGGCATTTTCATCCTGCTTTTAGGCTTCGACCAGCCCCGTCAGCTTATTACCATTTCCGCGGCAATCAACGCCGTCACTATGTGTATTTATTCTGTCCTCCTTCTTATTCTCAACCGCACCCGCCTCCCCCCTCCCCTTCGCCCCGGCCTATTAAGAAGTTTCCTTTTACTGCTCACCTTCGTCTTCTTCGGCTTTTTCTCCTACCTTTCTATTCGCGGATAACCACCAAAAAGGGCCAGTTTCCCAGCCCTTTTAAAACAAAACACCAACTCTCTACTTCCCTCTCCCCTTTAACGCCGCTTCTACTAAATCCCGAGGTAGCGCTGCCGCGTTCGAAAGAGCCTTTCTTACCGCATCAACAGCATTTCCACCCACACTTTCTGCAGCATCTATGGCTCCATTTACTGCGCCGGATACTGCGTCAGACGCGGATACTCCCAAGCCTTCCGCCGCAGAGATAGCCTCCTCGACCACCGATACCGCAGCTAGGCCAACCTCCGTCCCCGCTTCGGCTGCTCCGGTCACGGCTCCGGTCACTACGTCTTTTACCGTACTCATCCCGGATGCGGCTACAGACCCTGTGTCTTTTACCGCCCCGGTAATTTGATTTTTAACCGCGGTCCTCAGTGCCGTCATCACATCATCCGCACCTTTTATAGCCGCCATTACCGCATTTTTTGCTTCGTCAATAATTTGTGCTATCAACTTTACCTCACCTCCTTTCTAAACGCCGGGTGGATACCTTTTGCGCCCCCCGACACTCATCACAATTACCGCCGCCAGTACCACCAATAGTCCCACTCCAAACAACACTCCTAAAATCCGGGTTACCCACGCCCCCAATCTTTCTCTCACGCTTTGGGCCTGCTCCTGATCCGCCGGCCGCTCCCCCTCACCCAGGGTCGGAACTACAGTCGGCCCGGGCGTCGCCGTCGGCTCAGCGATCACATCACTCGCCCAAATATTCAAGGGTTTCATCTCCCCCTGCATTAGTGCCGGCGGGAAAATCTTCCTCGTTCCCTCCCGCACTATCGGGCGATCCTCCGAAATATACACGCTGGAAAACGCCTTTTTCGTGCCATATTCCCCCTTCCCCACTCCTAAGCTTCCCAATTTAATCGGATCTCCCCCCTCTACCGGATTAATCCATACCGCGTAACCATACACAAATTGTTCCGGCGGGAAAATCATATCCCGGCAGCTCATAATCACTTTATAGTTACCGGAAGGCATGAGTACCGACGCCAAAAAACACCGCTCCCGCCGTCCCCGCAAGCTGAATATATCCGCCGTCCCCTCACTCGCCCCCACTCCTGTTGCCATCACCAGCCCCGCAGCTAAAAATACTCCCACCCACTTCTTCATACTTCACTCATTATATAGTCATCTTAGCCACTCAACAACCCCAAACCCTTCTCAATCGGGTCGGGCCCGACAAACAATTCCGCAGGTTTTGCCCCCATCTCCATCAGGTCATAGCATTTGTTGACAAAGCATACCTTTTGTGATACATTCCCCCCAGGTGAAAAAACCCTTCGAATGGAACCAGGAAAAAAACCAAATCCTCAAAACCCAGCGGGGAATTACCTTTGAGGATGTGGTCACCGCCATCGAAGAACAACGGGTTTTAAACTGCATTAATCATCCCAATCCCAAAAAATATCCCCACCAAAAACTCTTAATAATCGAAATCGACGGCTACGCCTACTTAATCCCATACGTCGAAGACGAACGGAAAATTTTTTTTAAAACCATTATTCCCAGCAGAAAAGCCACCCAACATTACCTCATAGATAAAAAATAACCATGCCCAAATACTACATTCTCGATCAGGAAGAACAGGAAATAGAAAACTATTTCGAAAAACACGGTTTTCCTCCCACGGTCAAAAATCTGGCTCAAATTAAAAAACAGCTCAAAGAAGCCGCCAAGCTGACCTTAGACAAAATTAGAAATATCAACCTCCGCCTGTCCGAAAGGACTGTGCACCAACTCAAATCCCGCGCCGCCCACGAGGGCATCCCCTACCAGACCCTAGCCGGCTCAATTCTCCACAAATACGCCTCCGGCCAGTTCGACAAATAATACCTAACGGCCTCCGCCCACAGCAGGATTTATTACCCCTGATCCCTCAAAACCCCCAAAAACTCTAGAGCATTAATAATCTTTGTCCCCCGGTACTCCCCCAATACCAACAGGTCCTCGTCTTCCGTCACTAAAAAATCAGCCCTGGCGACCTCAGCCGTCGCCACAAATTTATTATCTTTCGGGTCGCGGGAAACAAATGCCTCCTCAACTATTTCCACATAGGGGGCCTGCCCCAAAATCTCGATAATCTTTTCAAAATCCAGGTCTCTCTCCATTCGAAACTTCTTCCCCAACTCCGGCCGGTGTAATACCTCCAAAATCTCCTCCACAATCGGCTTGGACACAAACAGCTCATAGCTGTCGTGGCATTTAAATATCAATTCTCCCCACCTCCCGTGCGGATTGATCAAGCTCCTCACGAATACCACCGTGTCAAAAACCGCCTTAATCATGTCCCGCCCGTACCGCGGCAACCGCCTTGTCCACCACCTCATTTATCTCCTTTTCACTTCGCGTTCCCAATCTTTTACGCGCTCTTCCAAACTGGTCATACAGTCGCTTCAACCAAGCCGGATCGGGACGTACGCCAACGACACTCACTGGTCTTATCCGTAACTCGGACCCAACCACAGTCATTTGCAGCAAACTGTCCGCACTAATCCCCAGTTCCTCACGAAACGGCGCCGGTATAGTAATTTGTCCGCTCCTCAGCGTTCTGACGATCTGTGTCATATTACACAAATCATATTATAGTAATTATGTAATTTTGTCAAGAGCTTTGCGTGAGGTGCCCAACAATATCACCAACCACCCCGCCCACACCACCTATAACCTCCTCATTGCTAAATTCCAATATCCTTACCCCCAGTTGGCTCTTCCGCAATCTCGTCCATAGTATACTCTCAGCCTTAGTCGGGTTATTTCTGAGCAACTTTCGTCTACTCACCATTCTGGGGGCGTTAAAAATCAATCTTCTCCACACCAACTCAATATATCACCCCCATAATCCCCCTCTTACGGCGAAGTCACGAGCAAAGCGAGAATTTAAGAGGGGGAAACCTAAAGCAAAGCAAGGAGGGGGTGATATACCCAACAGATTGGGAGCCAATTGATCCACTTTGTTCCAGTTGACATGTGAGGCCCATAAGTATTATGGTCGCCTATAGTAACACGTTATTTTTTCTTCTTTTTTGCGTGGAAGGGAGGTGATAAAGAATAATGAAACGTACATTAATCGGGTTAATGACAGCGGGGACAGTAGCAGCCGTGGCCATCTTCGCCACCGGCGCCTTCTTCCAAGACACCGAAACCAGCTCAGATAACACCTTCACCGCCGGAAAGCTTGATCTTCAAGTTGACTTTGAAGGTTACTACAATGAACTAGTTGATGGCACACCAAACGCAGGTTCATGGACTCTCGCAGATCTAACTACTCAAAAATTTTTTAATCTCACGGATGTCAAGCCTGGAGATTTCGGCGAGGGTACAGTTAGCCTTCACGTCTTCGACAACGACGCTTGGGCTTGTGTGACCATCACACCCACAGCCAACGACGATATGGGGTGTACTGAACCAGAAAGTGGAGTGGATGCCACATGCGGTGATCCTGGACCTGGCGAAGGAGAGCTAGCCCAAAACCTAGTGTTCACAATCTGGGCAGACATCTGCAATGTTGACACTGCCGACCCAGGAGACAATGTATTCCAAGAACAGTGCGACATACCATTGACTCAAGGCTTCGGACCAACCAGTCCTGTAACTTGGGCTTTGGCTGATAGCGCCAACAACAACGTCTTTACAGGTGCTCCTGGCCCACTTATTGGCAGCAACACCTACTATCTAGGCATGGGCTGGACCCTACCTGGAAATACGACTGATATTGTCCAAAGCGACAAATATCAAGCGGATATCTCGTTCTACACAGAACAACATAGAAACAATCCTGGTTTCTTGTGTAATCCCGAATAGTAGCTTTTCTCCTCCCCGCCCGCAAAGCGCGGGAGGAGGATAGCCCTGTGCTCTCCCGCAAGGGGGGATGGTACAGGGCTGTGAAGGTAGTTAAAATTATCGGCAACATATTTTTCGTTCTCGTTCTGGCCATATCTGGCCTGTTTTTCCTGGCCCACTTTACAAAAGTCCTCCCTTTGCGGGTCTTTATCGTCTCCTCTGGTTCCATGGAGCCAGCCGTCAAAACCGGAGGTCTAGTCGTCGTCCTCCCCTCTAGTTCTTATAGAATCGGCGACGTCGTCACTTATAAAACCGGTCCAAAGGACACCACTACTCATCGACTTGTGGCTGCCGCAGATGGCCAATATAGAACCGCCGGCGACGCCAACAAAGCTCCAGACACCGGTGTCATAGCCAGCGACCAAATTTTGGGTAAGGTTATCTACTCTCTCCCCCAGGCCGGATATTTAGCGGCTTTTGCCAAAACCCCGCCCGGTTTCATCCTCTTCGTCATCGTCCCAGCAACGATCATCGTCTACGAAGAACTAAAAGCCTTAATCTCGCAGATCAAAAACAAACTCCCCTCTCCTAAAATAAGGAGAGGGGTTGGGGGTGAGGTATTGGGTCAAGGCGGAATCCACATAAAACCAGTCTTCGTCATTCTCCCCATCTTCTTTGCCGCCTTTATTCTCGTCACCGTCAAATCCATTTCCTATTTCTCCGACACCGAAACCAGCTCCCAAAACTCCTTCACGGCGTTTGTTACAACACCGACTCCATCTCCAACTTCCATTCCCTCCCCAACTCCTAGCCCAACACCAGTAGTTGCAAATCATCTAGTCATAAGTGAAATTCAAATATCTGGGGATGGCACCCATCTCAATGACGACGAATTCGTAGAGCTTTACAACCCAACTTCATCCCCAATTACCATGAGCAGCTGGCGACTCTCTAGAAAAAATAGTGCCGGTACTCTTGACACACTCGTCCTGACGTTAAATGGGACTGTACCTGCTCATGGATATTTCTTGATCACTGACGGCGATGGCTACAATGGAAGCGTCACTGCAAATGTCAACTATTCCGCACCCAGTAACGCATTAACAAACAACTATACCGTCCTCCTCTACAGCGACGCTGGTATCACGCTAGTTGACAAAGTCGGCTTCGGGCCCTCTTCCACTGATCCTGAAGGATCCACCTTCCCCTCAAACCCCTCCGCCAACGGCAGTATAGAAAGAAAAGCATATTCAACATCTGATACCACATCGATGACTTCGGGAGGCGATGCGAACAAGGGCAATGGATTTGACAGTGACAACAACTCCACAGATTTCGTTTTGAGAACTACATCTGATCCCCAAAACATTAGCAGTTCTACCGAAACACCATGAAAAAATTCTTAAAACTCATCACTATCTTTACTCTTGTTATCGTGGGAGCGGTAGCAGCAAACAGGTCGGAAAAAATCAATTTCGTCTCCACCGCCCAAGCGGTAGGCGACCTGACAATTAACTGGGGCGTACCCTCCGGTGACCCCATTTTTAATATCCCCAATTTCCTGCCTGGAGACGAGGAAACCGCCACGGTTATCATTAGTAACGGCGGCACTTCAAACCGCTCTCTTGGCCTGCGCATCGCCGATGTCACCGATCTTCAAAACCTCTCATCTCAAATTGATCTGGTCATTAAAGAAAACGGCATAGAAATTTTCAACGCTACTCTTTCCGATTTAATCGCCCAGGCTACTGAACCTGGCTTTCTCCAGTTTGACATTCTCCCCCCGTCCACATCCGCCACTTACGATTTTTTCGCCTCTTTTAACCCCGGCGCCGGGGACGAATACCAAGGCACGTCCGTAATTTTCGACATCATAATCGGTATCGCCTTCGATCTACCGGAAGCCTGCCGCGATATCGAATCCAGCTTTAATGGCCAAATTATTTTCGGCACCAGCAAGAAAGAAAACTTAAACGGCACCCCCCGAAATGACATCATCCTGGCATTTGAGGGCGACGATAAGGTCGAGGGCAACAGCGGCAACGACTGTATATTAGGCGGCCCCGGCAACGATCGCCTCAATGGTAACAACGGCCAAGACGTAATTTTTGGGGATGAGGGCGACGATAAGTTATACGGCAATAACCAAAATGACTATCTAGACGGAGGTCCTGGCACCGACCGCACCGAAGGCAACAATGGCACAGACACTTGCGTCAACTGGGAAACCAAACTCCACTGCGAACTTGGGCCTTGACAAACGTAATACACTTTAGTAAAACGTATTACATATGCTGCAAACCCTGGTTAGCACCAAGTATCAAGTGGTCATTCCCAAATCCATCCGCCGCCGGATAGGCATAAAGCCCGGCCACAAGCTGGACGTAGACCTGGTGGGCAACCGCATCACTCTCTCGCCTTCCCAAAAACTCTCCTGGCCCCAGGATTATTATCCTCTCGTCAAAGGTCTATGGAAACCAGGAGAAGCCGAAAAATATCTCGAAAACGAGAGAAGCTCATGGGACGACTGACAAATTTCATTACTTCATCCCAAACGGTCGCCCTGGACACGAACATTTTCATCCTCGCCTCCTCTCCCGATCGCTCCGGAGACACAGCCCGAAGTCTCCTTTCTCATCTCAAGGATGTCTCTCCTCACGTTTTTCTATCAGTCCTGGTGTTAGAGGAATTTTTCGTCAAAGTCTACAAACTCAAACAAGATAAAAGATCTTCTACCTTTATCAACTTCCTTACCCTCAATGGGAAGGCCACCTTGGTAGACATAAATCGCGACATCGCTCTTTTAGCTGGCAAACTCCGCGCTCTGCACTCCAGCCTCCGCACCCCCGACGCGCTCCACATCGCCACCGCCCTCTCATCCAATGTCGATTATTTTCTCACCACCGACCGCCGCCTCCCCAAAAAGATCGACCGCCTGTCCATAATCAGTCTCGTCTAACCCCCCGACTCCCCAACATCTTCACCCATGAAAATCCGGATCCTTTCTCCAGAAGCTCCTTTGCTTCCTCTCTCCCCGGTTCATCAAGTAAGGCCTTAATTACTACCGAAGCATCAACCACCTTCATTGTTCATACCTCATCTCAATCAATTTTTCACTCAAACTCAAACCTGGATTCTTCCTCGCCATCGCCTTGGCAAACTTGTCCAATTTTTTCCAAAAAACCTTCCTATCTGAATCCCTCTTCCGTTTAGATATCCTATCCCGCATCACCACCGTCATGTCAATAAATTGCTCTTACTCCATTCTCATCCCCCGCCTCCAGAGTATTCTTCTTCGTCTCCCCGCGGGACCCATATCCAAACATTGTGTTATCCAAAAAATTGTCTGTGTATTCGTCATCCAGCCCCATCCAGTGCCCCAGCTCGTGAATCATGATATTTTGGGCATCGTAAGAATTGGATAGCCCGCATTGGCTCAAACTCCAAGTGAATTTTTTATTCATCACCGTGTCCACGTCCGCCACCAGTCCTGTCGCGGTGTAATACCGCACATACGTTACCGCCAACGCCGACCCCTGTGTCCTCCCCCAGGTGATCACATTCTGCCAATCCAAAGCGCTTCTGGAAACCCCCGTCTCCCCGTCATATACAAAATTCACTTGGTTGCTTATGGCGGATTGCCACGGGCCAAAAGAGTCTTTCACGATAGTTCCCAAATTGCTGCCGCCCACACTCGACGGTACGCTCCCCACATTCAGTTTATATCTCCAATTACCCACCGGCAGTTTCCACCCCGCCGGCGCCACTAAATCATTCTGATCCGGATCCACACACGCCAGCGACTTGTCCACCACCACACCCGGCCGACCGGCCCGTGGTTCATACACAAACACCCTCATTCTCATGTCACTTCGTCCCGGCACCGGATAATCCCCAGCCTGTTCCGGCAAATCATCAGGTCCGTATGCAGCCACCGCAGGAACCATCATCAACCCCGCCAGCAAAAACCCTAATGCCTTTCGCATCAGAACATTATACACGACTGTCAACCCTACTTCTTGGCCATCATTTCCCCGCAAATTTTACAATCGTTCTTGTGGGTCGCGAATACGTAAACCGCCGACACTCCCACCACGATATATACCAATCTAGCCAGTCCCGAACCGGATCCCAAGAGAGCTTCCACCAAGTTAAAGTCAAACAAGCCCACCAGGCCCCAGTTAAGAGCTCCGACCATCGCCAGGGAAAATGTGATAACGTGCAATGCTTTTTTGTCCATCAATCCTCACCGCCTTTCCAAATACTAGCCTAACTTATCTAGAGCCTTTTGTAAAATCTCACGGTCACTCTTGTACGTCAACCCCCGCAACGCCGTCGCCACTGGCACCCACCCAGTCCACACAAATTCCCCATCGGGCTTCCCTCTTTTTCCCCCCGCAAACTCAGCCAAAAAATATCTCGCCTCTTTCGGCCCAAACTCATTTTCGTACCGTGTGCTCCCCACGTATTCTCCCACTCTCGTCCTAAATCCCGTCTCCTCCCGCGTGTCTCTCGCCGCCGCCTCTTCATCCGCCTCTCCCTCATGCACCAACCCCTTCGGCAATCCATAAAAACCCAAATCCGGGTGCTCTCCTGCTATTCCCCTTACCACCAACACTTTCACTCTTCCCCCACTCTCTTTAAACGCCACAACTCCCGCCGAAACTGCCACCCCGCCCTCTTTTTTAATACCCACCCCAGGCATCATTTTAACATATTCCCCCATAGTCCACGCCCGGCCTTCTTGACATACTACCCCGATCGATACCAATATTACACTTACACTATCATGTTTTCTTCGCTGGCTGCCTGTCTCCTGTTTTCCACTTCAGTTACCTCCGCCACCCCCAATCCCCAGTACCCGACCAGCCAGTACAATGTCGAATACCCCATATCAAAGCTCGGCGGCTGCGTCTCCCCCTCCGACTGTCAAATTTACTGTGCCGACCCCGCCCATCAATCAGACTGCACTGAATATAGCTCCCTCTTCACCCTCCTCTCTTCCCCCCAGCCCACCCCCGACCCCGCCCTTGTCTGCAGTCAATTCCCCGGCTGCGCCTGGACCGGCTCGTACTGCCAATGTTCCCCTCCCACCCCCACTCCCTACCCTACCTCTATAACTTACACTCCTTATCCCACCCCCACTCATTATTACTCATCCTCCCCCTACCCCACTCCCACGTACTACTATTACTCCCCTTCCCCCACCCCCTATCCTACCTATTCCTCTTCCAACTCCGGCTCCGACTCGTCCGGCTCTTATTGCACCGAGCCGTCTGGTGGCTGTGGGGAGTACAAATACTGGGAAACCTCCACCTGCTCCTGCAAATCCATGGAAGACGCTTGTCGCCAACACTCCAATTGTACCTGGATCAACAACACCTGCCAGTGCTCCTCCTCCGTCCAGGCCGCCTCCACGGCATCCAACCGTTTCCCAATTGGTGAGCTGGGCAACTGCACCGATTGTTCGTCGTGTAGCCGGTTTTGCAATGCCTCTACGAAAAACCGCACCCTTTGCTTGGCCTACATAGCCAAAGAGGAGCAAAAGACAGAGCAATCAGAAACCATTCAACCACCCGCCCCACCCCTTATCCTCTCCCGCTTCGACAGCCCCTTAACTGGAAATCATGCCCTCTCCCTTCAAGGACTACCTGGATCCAGTATCGACCTTTATCTCCAATCTTTGGATTATCCCACCGAACCGTTGTTTCTCACCCGGCTCCCTGTCACCTCATCCCAACCCTTTACTTATTCCTGGAACACTACCGATTCCCCTTCCGGCCATTACCGCATCTTGGCCAAAACCTTGTTCTTTTCTCAATCCTCCCCCGCCGTCTCCACTCTCGAAGTCACCCTAGCTCATCCTCCTCCAGCCGATCAGCCCGCCCCGCAAGCCTCCGATATCGTTTTCCCCTCCCAGTTTAACCCCCAATCAGTGCCAGTCGCCAAAAATTTCCGGATCACCACTGTAGAAACTTTCCAGCCCCAGCCGGATTCCTCCGCCATCCGTTTTTCCGGCACCGCCCAACCCTACGCCACCATTACCCTCCTCATCTATACCAACCCCATCGTCGTCACCGTCACCGCAGACGCCAACGGCGTCTGGCACTACGACTTGCAAAAACCGCTCTCAGCCGGGAACCATACTGCTTACGTCGCCGTCACCACCTCTACCGGCGCCAAAATCAGAAGCGAGGCCAAAGGCTTCTCTATTATCGCCCCGGTCGCCGCAGCCGGGCAATCCGATCAGGAAGAAAGTTTCATCGTCGCTTCCGCCACAAGTTCCGCCCCCACCTCCCGCTGGCTCGTATATGCCGGGGGGGCAATCACTATCGCATTTCTTCTTTTTCTGGTCCTTTACACAACGCTTAGCCCCCGCACCCCGCCGGAACTTTCATGAAGTCCCAATTTGTCTACTCCCTGTTTATAATTCTTCTGGTTCCCACAATCTTAGCCCTCAACACTTTTTTTCTTCTCCGTTCCTTTCGCCGCGACTCAGATTTCGAACTCAACAACAAAGCCCTTCTGGTCGGATCCGCCATCGCCCTCCACAGCCGCGACCTGCTTTCCTCGCCCACCTCTCTCTCCGCCCAGCTGTCAGAATTAATCGCCCAAGTGCCGGAAATAAAAGCCATCGAAGTCTTTACCTCAACCGATTCCGGATTCACCTCTATCGCTTCCACCTCGCCCCCACCCTCCCGCTTGTCCGACTCGGTTTTAAACTCCCTATCCTGGGGCAATAATCAGGCCTACTCCAAACAGTTCATTACCGACTTCCCTCCAAATGGCTCCCAGCGAGTGTGGCTAGTCGCCACCCCGATCACCGGTCCGGACGGATCAAAACTCGGCCTGGTCAATCTGTACCTGTCCGCCAAAGATGTCGACGCCATCACCACCCGCTCAACGAGTGACGCTCTAGTTATCCTAGCCGTCTCGATAGTTATCGTCCTCCTGCTACTACTTAATCACTTCCACCTCTTCCAAATCTCCGTCCTTTTCAAAAAACTCAAAGAAATTGACCAGCTCAAGGACAATTTCATCTCCATCGCTTCTCACGAACTGCGCGCCCCGCTCACCTCAATAACCAACTTCGCCTACGTTTTAGAGACCTCTCCCGCCCTCTCAGCTGACTCCCAGCTAAAAAAGGCAGTCTCGGTTATAACCGGTAGCACCGATCGGCTCAAAAACCTGGTAGCAGATATGCTGGACGTCTCCCGTATCGAGCAGAACCGCGTCACCCTAAACTCCTCCCCCCAGGATTTACCCGCTCTCATCTCGGCCGTCGTCTCCGAATTACTACCCCAGGCCGCAGCCAAACAACTCAAATTAGAATACACTCCCCCATCCCAACCGGCAATTATCGTTTGCGACCCAGATAAGATGCGTCAAATCCTCACAAATCTTATAGGCAACGCCGTCAAATATACACCCACCGGCTCCGTTACCATCTACCACCAACTCACAAAAAATCGCCAAATCAAGACCTTTATCGCCGATACCGGCATTGGCATCAGCGCCGAGGACCGCCCTCGTCTGTTTACCAAGTTCTTCCGGGTTCAATCGGACCAGACAGCATCCATTCCCGGCACGGGCTTGGGCTTATGGATCACCAAGCAACTCGTCGAAAAAATGTCCGGCCAAATAACCGTCGACAGCATCGAAAACAAGGGTTCCCAATTCACCCTCATCTTCCCCCTAAATTCCCCACATCCAACCGCCAAAAACAATTAACAGCATCCCAGCCGAAAGCAGAAGTAGCGTCGGCCATGCCTCCCCTGACACCGGTACCACTGGGGTAGTGTTACTCCCCAAGTCCGCCAGAAGCGCGGCAGTTGGTGTGGCCGTCGACCCGCCGCCCACGCTTGGTGTCGTCGGAGTCGGAGTACCAGTAGCCGCGATACTGGGCATGGCCGTCGGGACGGAAGTCGGATTGGCAGTCGGAGTGCTCGTCAGCTCGGGTATCGGTGTCGAGGTGGGCACAGGCACCCCTGTCGCGGTCGGTACCGGGGTAACAGTCACCGTCGGCACGGGATCACCCCCCACGCCTGTTGGTGTCGGAGTCGGAATAGGCGTCGGAGCTACAGTCACCGTCGGTACCGGGGTAACAGTCACCGTCGGTGTAATCCCACCCCCGGCACAAGATAAGTTAGCCTCGTATGGCGTATTCATCCCCGAAAATCCCCCAGCCGTCACCGCTTCCACCACGTATCTTCCGTCCCCTCTGTACCACACCCCACTTTGTGCCACCCATTTGGCCACCGGGCCGTCATAGCCCCGCCACACCAAATTTACACTCGCCCGTTCCCCGTTTGGCCCAACCATGACAGCCGTCCCAGACGAATCAGCCAGTCCCTCTGGGGCAGATGGCAGCACCACCAACATTTCTTCACAGGTAACGTGGCTAATACGCAGTGCCAGTCCCAGCCTAGCCCGGGTTTCTATCTCCTGCTGCCGTTTCACCAAATACACTCCCACCGCCAGAGCCACAGCCAGTATCACTACCACTACAAGTCCCGCCAATTCCTTCCGGCCTACCTCATATCTCCCAATCCTCATCCATTAATATTACCCTATTGCCAAGCGGTCAAGCACTCCACCATTCTAATCAAGCCCTCATCTCCTGCTCCCAAAGCCCGTGCCAATTGTCGCAACTTTCCCTCCCAACTCCCGTTTTCGATCACCTCGTCCGGCCAGGGTAACCTCCCCTCCGCCAAAGCCTGCACCTGAGCCTTTCCAAATCCCGTTTCCTTCCTCAATCGCGCCTCCGCTATTTCACCCATCCCCAGGCTATACATCCCCAGTGCTCCTATCGCCTGTACTCGCAGTCTCATCCCGTTTTCTCTTGGTTCCCAGTACCGACCCTCACGGTCTCCTCCCTCCTCCACCAATACCACCCCGGGGTACTTAGGATCGAAATACTCAAACCTCACTACCCCCATATCCTAAAAGTAAAACCCATCATAAATAAACTTCAACCCCACCAAGATAATTGCCCCGGCCACCACTTTTCTAAATTTCCTCTGGGGAATTTTAGCCACTATCTTCTTTCCCACATACGACCCGGCCAACGCCAGGACTAAAAGTATCGGGACATACCCATAAAACCTCTCCTCCCAATACCCCTGCGCTAGATATACCGGGATCCGAGTCATATCCACCATCAGTGCTACAAACGCCGCTGTCGCCACATATTTTTCTTTAGAAAGATTAAATCCCGTCAAAAACGCCCCCCGCAGCGCCCCCCCCGTCCCAATTAGCCCCGCAAAAAATCCCGAAATTCCACCTCCCACCACCCAAGCTACCCCAGTCGGTTTCACTCGCAGTCCATCACCCCCAAAAGTACTCCATCCATAAAAAACCAAAAAAACTCCCAATATTCCCATCAGCAGCTCCTGGGGCACAAACTCCACCGCTCCCGCCCCCAAAACCGTAAATACCACACTTGGCAAGCCGAACTTAGCAATCATGTTCCAATCCCACCCCCGTCTAAAAAAACCCACCCTTCCCAAATTTCCAAACACATGGAATACAGCTACCAGTGTCAAAGCCGCCCTAAAATCCACAAACATCACCGCCAGCGGTAAAAATATAGTCGAGGACCCAAACCCCGCCACCGTTCCCACCACCTCTGCCCCAAAGGCTGCTAAAAAAAGCGCTGCCATCTCCATCCCCTAAGCCTAAGGCCAAATCCAGTATTTGACAAAGGGTAAAACATAGGTCTACACTTATTATTGGTGGTCAAAACATTTTTAAGTTATCGCAGGCGGGCAGTCAGTTATTTTAGAGATCACGTCGAATACAGTGCCGCCGTTCATGTCCTGGGCGGTATTGGCCTGGGAATCCTCCTCGCCTCCCCCATGGCTTTCCCCCATCCCGTCCGTTGGGCAGGAGTTCTGCTCGGCTTAAGTCTAGCCGGCCACCTCTACGCCATCGCCTCAGTGAAGCCAGCCAAAAGATAAGTGTTGAATTCGTTTCAGATAAAGATCATCGCCCTGTCTGCCATGGTTATTGACCACGTCGGCATGTTCTTTCTCCCAGATATTTCCCTCTTCAGAATGGTCGGCCGAATTTCCTTCCCCCTGTTTGCCTGGCTAGTGGGCAACGGCGCCCACCACACCAAAAACATTAAAGCCTACGCCACCCGGCTGCTTATTTTCGCCCTCATTTCCCAAATTCCTTATTTGGCCGCCAACCGCCTTGTCGTCGATGGTTTCTTCCGCCTAAACATTCTCTTTACTCTATTTCTAGGCACAATCGCAATTTATTTTCTCAAAGTCGGGATAAACCCCGTTCTCAAATGGGGCGCACCGCTTGTTTTGGCCGTCGTATCTCATTTAATCCAAGCCGACTTTGGCTTCACCGGAGTCCTCATGGTCGTAGCCTTCTATGTTTTTTATCGCCACTTCCGTAAAACTTCTCTCGCCCTATCTGCAATTGCCCTGGTCAATTTAATTGCGTCCGCCAAACCAGGCGCCGGGATAATCAGTGTCGACATCTCCCAAGTCATTGGCCTTCTAGCCCTACCCATCATTTGGGCCTACAATCAGCAACAAGGCCCGAAAGCCAAACATTTGTTCTACGTCTTTTACCCCACCCAATATATCTTGCTATACGCGATCAAGCTGCTCCTCAAATCTCGAGCTGTTTAAGTTTCAATACCAATGTTTCAATCCGGTCAAGAGCCTTCTCTGTCTTTTCGTTTTCCTTACCCGAGCCGTCTCCTGATGCGAAACTCAAAGCAAATCTTATCGACTTAAGATTCCTAAAAACATCTCTATTCAATATTCTTCTTAGTAAATGCCCGACTTTTTCCGTATCCGAACTTTGCATCTGTCCCGCCTGGAAATTTTTGAGAATTTTCCCCAAGCCGATAGCATCTAGTTCCAGCTCAGCCCACGAAGCAAAAGTCTGTAGTAAATAAAGTTCACCCTCAGAGATAGTTCGGGGTTTAGTGTCTTTTATGCAAAAAACCCCTACCCTTTTTTCACCCAAGGAAAAGAGCGGTATACCAGCATAAAAACGAATAAACGGTTCACCTATAACCATCGGGTTATCGGCAAACCTAGAATCCAATTTGGTGTCCACAACTACGAATGCGTCTTTCTCAGTTAGTAGCGCGTGCCCGCAAAAAGAAATTTGTCTTGGCCTTTCCTTCTCAGATACCCCCTGGCACGATTTGAACCATTCGCGATCGGAATCTACTAAAGTCAAGGTAGAAATCGGAACCCTGAAAACTTTAGTGGCAGCCGAAGTAATAATGTCGAATCTCTCCTCGGGCGGCGTATCCAGAATATGCAACCCCTCCAAGGCCTTCAATCTTTCCAGCTCATCGCCAGGAATAGGGGCCGGCAACATACCCAAATTATATATTATCTGGCAACCCCATTACCCTTTTTATACGCTGCCGCCAGACTCTGAAGTACTCTCCTTACATCCCCCACGCTTGTTTCCCAAGCCACCGTTCCCTCAACCCTATCAAAAGTCTCCTTGTCTTTGGCAAATAACCCCCTCACCCCCGCCAACGCCATCTCGCGAAAGACTTGCACCGTCGGGTTTTCTTCAAACGGGTAACACGATCTGCAGCCATTCCTATATACCATTCCCCAGCAGTGTCCACCTATCGAGCAACTCCTACATATCAAGTCCGGTTCTCTCCCAGAAACTATCATCGTGTGTTTGTCTGGCAAGCTCAAAAACACCAAAGCCGCCGCTATCATACCTTTTCGGTTAGCTTCCCACCCCCCACGTCCCCACCCCCAAACATCGAACCTATAAACTTCGTTTTCTTTTTCCATTACCTTCATTACCTTGTCCACGACTCGCGCTATCCCAAGCTCATGTTTCATGGGGTTCTTTTCTCTCCCCACCCCCACTACCATAGCTATCGCCACCATTTGGTCACGCAAATTGTGCGGTTTAGCTGGATACGGCTCTCCCGCCAAAACTCCCTCGATTCCCCTCCGGGACATCTCCGTCAATTGCCATCCCAATATCTCCTTCTGCCATCCAGCCTCCTGTTTGCGTCCCATAGTTAGGAATTGTATCACATCACTAATCTACAAGTGTCAATGCCACACCTCTGTTGTTTACTCTCCCGGTCCTGCCTATTCTGTGGATATAATCCTCACGCGTTTCCGGCAGATCAAAATTTATTACATGAGTTACTCCCTCCACGTCCAATCCCCGCGAGGCCACGTCCGTAGCCAGCAACACCTTAACCCGGCTGCTTCTAAACGACTCCAAAGCCCGTAGTCGTTGTCCTTGGCTTTTATTGCCATGAATAGCCGCCACATCAAAGCCCCGAGAGCCCAAATCCCGGGCCAACCTTTCCAAACCAAACTTAGTCCTCCCAAATACCAAAACTTTGTTAAATCCGTCTTTAATTAGCAGATCATGAAGCACCTCAATTTTTGCTTTCCCATTGGTCTTAACAATATTCTGGGCGATGTTTGCCATACTGGTATTCGTCTCGATTTTTATCGTTACTGGGTTCCTCAAAAATCTCCGGGCCACATTTTGGACATTGTCGGGCATAGTGGCGGAAAAAAATGCAAAATTGCGTTCTTTCGGAAGTTGCGAAATAACCCGAGTCATATCATGAATAAAACCCATATCCAGCATCCGGTCCACTTCATCCAGCACGACACTCCCAAATGTGGAAAAATTAATCTTCCGGTTTTTTTCCAAGTCAATAAGCCTCCCCGGAGTTCCCACCGCAAAGTTAGGGTTTCTCTGTAAACCCCTGATCTGAAATCCCATCCCCACCCCCCCGATGCATAGAGTAGAAAAAACATTCATCCCCGAAGTGAGGTGTTTCAATTCCTGTTCGGTTTGTGCAGCCAGCTCCCGAGTAGGTGACATAATAAGCACCCGTTGGGACTTATCCCCCATCACCCGATTAATAAGCGGTATCAAAAATGCGGCGGTTTTCCCAGTCCCAGTCCCAGCGATCCCGACCACGTCCCGACCGGACAGTAAATGCGGTATTGCCTGGTCTTGGATCGGAGTCGGTGTTTTATATCCCCGGCCCTCAATATTGCGCAAAAGTTGTGAGTGAAGAGAAAAACCCAAAAAAGAGTTTTTAGCTACATATGGACCGGACTGTTGTCCCGACGGCCGCAAAGTCGCATCTCTCACCAGAAACGTCGGATCAAAAGACCTGACTCTCCTAAACGAACGCTGATTACGATTGAAACCCACAAACCTGTCTAAATAAGAGTCATCCAAAACCATTTTCAGAAGAAAGATACGGTAAATCAAAAATCAAGTTTCTTGAGGTATCTTTATCTTGCCTGTTTGAATACAAATCGAATTTAAACAGATTTGTTAGTTCAAACCTGTCTCCCTATTATAGCACTCCCCTCCCTCCCAGTCAACTATAGGGTTTCTTCCCCAGTCCAGATCTGTCCGCTCTTCAAAAGCGTCTGATGATCCAAAGACCAAGGATAGCCCACAAACGCCACCGGAACCGAAAGAAAAGTGTCTGGATCAATTACTTGAAAATGTATATGTGGTATCTTGGCCACCCATCCACTTCTTCCACTCAGAGCAATTACCTCTCCAGCCGCAACCATCTGGTGACCACCAACCACCGGCGTGCCTCCCAAATGAGAATAATACCCCCTCGTTCCATCTTTATGCTCAATGACTATTTGGTTTGTAAAGTTCCGGCCGGGATTATTCCCCACCTCCGGATCCAGACCTTCGTAAAACCATTTCCCTGTTAATAACGCCAGAAGTACCACTCCCGCCCTGGCCGCCAGCACTTCGGTTCCAAAAGGCAAGGCAAAATCCACCGCATAGGTCAGGTCAAGGGTAGGACTGTGTCGAAAGTGGCTCCATGGGCCACGACTCCCCTGCGAAATCCGCACCTGGTGTTTTGCAACGTCAAAAGGCAAACTGTATTCAACTCCACCTGCCATACGCAGAATTTTACAAGCCCCACCACCAAATATCAAACTATAGGATTTTATCCTAGGTAGCGGGGAGTGTGCAATAATATAATAATCAAACTCATCCTGATCCTTCTTATTTCCTTATTAATTTTTGGGGCCGAATACGTTCGAGCAGCCGAGTTAGATATTAATGTCTGGATTACTCACTACGGCCAATCGACAAGTAATGGCGGAATCGATGGTGATTTCAACACCGACGGCATGGTAAACGGCATAGATTACATTGTCTTAAGAACCACGCCCCCCAATCTGATTACCGATCCAAACGCCGTATTTACAATCCCCCAAATCGCCAAACCCGCATATTTGTCCCCCATTACCGACCCCGTCTTCGGCACAAAAATCATCCGCATAGCCGGTGACACCGGATCAGCAACGGGAGTTGCCGGCCTGACCACCTGGCCGGCCGACGCTCGTCACCACTACTCAAAAGACCAGCCCTGGAGTGTGGATGGGGCCTACATCGCCCTCGACACTTCACCCCAAATTATCTTGGATGGCACTACTTACCAACCGCTAAAAGTCTGCAACGGCGGCGATGACCGCTGGAACCCCAACCCGGCCCGCGCCCACGAGCGCATAGATGCCGGCGGCAACACCATCAAATTGCGCGATATGGACAGCTGCACCGTTACCAAAACCATTACCTTGCCCTTTTCTGTTATTAACTTCGGAGCTAGCGAAGGCAACCCCTCATTCGACGGCAAGTTTGCCGTTCTCCACAATTCGACTAGTATGTTTGCCGTCAACATCGAAACCGGCCAAATAGGGCCTGTTGTGGATATTGCCAGCTGCGGCCTTTCAGCCGGTTGCACCGTGGATTGGACATCGGTTTCACCTTCGGGCAATTACGCCGTGGTCCAATATGCCCCCGATATTCCCCGTGTTTATAACCTCAACCGGACCACGCTGGTACTTTCTCCCCGGCCCATGCCCGCCTCCGCTCTCGAGTGTACCTCGTCGGCAGGCATCCCGCACGACCGCAACCAAGGTTACATCCTCGGCCTAGGCCACGCCGATATGACCCTCGATCCGTTTGATAACAATAATGATGTCATCATTGGCCAACGGCGATCCACCGGCAGTCCCCATTATTGCACCGCCAGTAGCTCCATGGGCAGCGTCATCAAAGTCCGTTTAAACGATGGAGCGGTGACCAGCCTTACCAACCCAAGTAATGAGGCCAGTTCGCACCATATCTCTACCCGCAATTACACCCGACCGGGCTGGGTCTATGTCACCTACTTTATAGGTTCAGGCAAACGTTTTTCAAATGAAATTATTGCCTTAAAAATTGACGGCAGCCAGCAAGTCGAACGCTTTGTTCACACTCACAGTTCATCTTCCCCGTATCGCAACGAAGAGCACGGGGTTCCGTCTCCGGATGGCAAACGCATCCTGTTTGCCTCAGGTTGGGACGCCAACTGTGACTCAGGCTGCGGCACAAACACCAACCCCCAAGCGTACGTTGTTGAATAGGTTCTATTGATAAGTTACGACGAGTTTTGCCGCTTTTGTGGCCCCCCCATTATACGAATAAGCAGTTCTATGCCCGGTTCCCGTCACCACAATCGCCAAGGCATTCCCGCTCACCCAACCTGGCCTATTGATAATTTCTCCAATAACCGGCGCCAGATTTGGCGTCTGGTAATTCACCCCTACAGTCCATACGGGAACAGTATTCCACGTTACCGACGATAGAGTTTTTGCCCTGCCGCTGACATCAAACTTGGCTGTAGTAAATGCCGGCGCATTGTCAGTCGCTTGTCCATAAAAAGTAAGATCAGTCGCGTCAGGCTGCGTTTCCTTTGCCACAAACTGGATGTACGCATCAGTAATTGTCGCCCCCGTCGGGACACTAACACTGGCAAAACGCATCCCCACAGTCTGGATCTTTGTCCCGTCTGCCGAAAACTCCAGGTCGGTACTGGTTAAAGATATCGATCCTTTGGATGCATTTTCTTCAGCATCATCGCCACTTGTTGCAACTTGTATAGTCACCGTGGTGCTTCCGCTTGCGGGTGTCGGTGTGGGAGTCGGGATTGGGGTACTGGTTGGTGTGGGGGACGGGGTCGGTGTCAAAGTGGGAGTGGGAGTTGGTGCATTCGGGTCGGTGGTATACGTCACCACCAGCTTTGGCGCCAGCGTAGGCACTCCCTCAAATGCTTCCGCCGTTCTATGGCCCGTACCGGTCACTATAAATACCATCGCACTCCCACTCATCCAACCTGGCCTATTTACCACCTCCTGGACAACCAAAGATAGATCTGGTGTTTTATATTTCTGGCTGACAGTCCACACTTCTATATCGCTCCAAACGGTGGAACCCAGCGTTTTTAGCCTGCTGTTGATATCGCCGCTTGAAGCCGTAAATGTCGCCGGGTCATCTGCCGCCTGGGCGTAAAAAGACAGATCCGTAATATCCGTCTGTTGCTCGTCAGCTGTAAATTCAATAACTGCATTGGTTATTATTGCCCCTTGGGGGATAGACAAATCTGTAAAACGCATCCCCACAGCCTGGGTCTTTGTTCCGTCTGTCGTAAACTCCAGGTCGCTGCTGGTCAAAGACATCGATCCGCTCGATACGTTTTCTTCGGCATCATCGCTCCCCGTCACAATCTGTTTGGTAATAATAGTTGTCGGACCACCCGGCGTCGGAGTTGGAGTAAGTGTCGGCATTGGAGTGGTACCCGTTGGTGTCGGGGTTGGTGTGGTAACCAGTCCATACTCATATCTTCCCAAATCCGGAGCCGCCCCCGCATATTCGAAAGGCCCAAGATTGACAATTGTTTCACCATTAAAAATAAAGCTCGCGGTTCCCGCGTCTACCGCCGGGCTTCCTGCCCCAGGCATATAATTTAAATCGAGCAGTGGATCTTGGAAAACTGTTGTTGGTAAATCAACATTGCTGCTTGTGTAATCCGTCCCATTCCCATAGAAAAGATTGTAAGAAACGGCCGATCCCCCATCGACGTTTTTCATGCCCATAGTTGTGTTGCTGGAGACAATATTATTAACTGCCGCCAAATTGTCGCCACCCGTTATACCGTAGTTGTTGCCGACAATTGTATTGTTCACGACCTGCACTCTTTCGGGAATACTCGCTCCGCTGTAATCCTCTATGGTATTTCCCCCATCCATGATCCCAATACCTGCGAATGCGCTATTTGCCAACACGTTTCTTTCAATGTGTATCGTGTAATCGGACGGCTGGTCATAATCAATTAGCTGTATTGCGTCTTCCCGGGCCCCCGTAATCTTGTTTCCGCGGATATAGATGTGCCGCATTGGCCCCGCGTAATTAAACAGCCTGGCCTCAATTCCATCATCGCTCGTATCTATACAGGTATTATCTTCGATATATCCACCGGTTGGTCCGTCCAAGTCAATGCAATCGTCCCCTCCCCTCTCAATGTAATTTCTCCGTATTACTCCACCCACCCTTTCCCAACTTATCTTATCACCACCGACATTAATAAAACGGTTGTCCACGACTTCGGTGTTTTCAGCGTTTGCGACAAGCCCGTTAGTTCCCCCCGTAAAAGTAAAACCGACAACTTTAGCCCCGCTACCCGTCAATGTTACATCCACAATCGGAGTTCCGCCGTCCAAAACCGTTGTGTCAACAAAATTAGCGTCTCCGGTAATGGAGAAATGGGAAGCCAGAGTAACGGCTTTTGTCATACTCAATCCGCCGGTATACGTCCCCGGAGAAACAAGGACCGTGTCACCCGGTTGGGCAGCATCGAGAGCCGGTTGAATGGATATGTAATCACAACCACTTGAACAAACTGTAATAGTGTTTCCCGCAACCTGCCCAAAAGTTCTTGAAACCCACGGAAAGAATACCAAAAAAACCAGGCTGCCAAATATTAGAACCCGCCGGCTCATATCTAGCCTATATTACTCCAAAACCTCGTCACATGCTTCATGGGAGCCTTCGTGCAACTTAGCAATGGTGCTATAAACCTCCCCAGGTGGGACCGGAATAGTGTCAATAAAGGCAACCAAGCCCGGCATCCCATCGGGAAACTCCTCCGATGACCCTGGAGGTGAAATTGCCGCTGCTTCCTGCCCCATGCAACTGGCCTGCTCATCCGGCCCGACTGCAAAAGCCGGAAGAGCGCTTGTCACCAAGAATGCTACAGTCGCTCCAATTGTCTCAAATTTCTTAATCATTTTTTTTCACCAACCCAATGCCTTAATCACTGAGTCCGCACTGGCGTACGTTCCTTCAGGCAGCATTTTTGAAAACTCTTTTTTATCTTCTGGCGAAAAATCAGATAAGCCATCGCACTCAGCCAAAAGTTCTGCCCGAATAGCGGGATATTTTTGATGATTTTTAAGGTGGTCGATTGCTCCTACTTTATTCATCACAAATCATTCACCTCCTATTTCTAGTTGCAGCTGTTGGAGATAACAGTATCAGGAATTACTCCCGCCTGATGGGCATTAATCTCCCCCCCGACTCCAAAGTGGTCATCAGCTCCAAGGCTAGTGGCAACCCCCGAAATAAACCCACCCCAGCCAGCACCAGACTCGAACTCAAAAAAACTGCCAGGGTCTGTCTCACCTTCTGTGGCATAGCTGGATATGTCGTGACCGAAACACCCCTGCACCGCTGGTTCAGCCGCAAAAGTGGGAAGTACACTTGCCGCAAACAATGCTGCCGCAACTCCGATCATTTTTAATTTCTTAGTCATCAAGTCACGCCTTTATAGGTTAGCCAAAAAAGATTATCAGTAAGAGAGATTACAAATATTTTGTGGGTCAGATTACACCTGGAACTTACTTTCCAGGCGTGAGAGACTTTTAACGACAAGAAGACGGCGGCGCCGGGCAAGGAGTCCCTCTTTCTCCAGCTTCTTAAGCTCAATGCTGGTGGTTTCGCGAGTAAGACCGCTCAGATGAGCGATGTCCTGATGGGTGAGAGGAAGCCGGATAAGAACAGAGGAACGGTAGGGGGAGCCAAATCGCAAGGCGCAAATATGAAGTGCAGTGGCAACACGAGCGGAAGCGGAACCGGAAAAAAGATGCTGCAGGCGGGAGAGAAGACTATCCAAACCGGTTAAAATTCTTTGGGTGAGGACAAAAAGGGCGTCAGGATGGGACTGAAGATAGGAGAGAACCAGATTCTTGGGAGCACGGCGAAGGCGGACCTCAGTCAAAGCCTGATAATAATAGATATTGGGAGAAGAAGTTATGGCCCAGATCATGGGAAAGTACGCACCAGGGCGAAAAATATTCAAAGTCAGATCACGGCCGTCGGCAAGAAGGGAATACATCCGCACATAGCCGGAGTAGATGTAGTAGATACCAAGAGGTGGATCTTCGCTCCTGATAAGAGTTTCGCCTTTGCAATATTTCAAGACGGGAAAGGGACGAAAGAGACGCAGGAGTTGAGTAGTAACCAAATCTGACATACCGGCCACCAGTATATACCCATTTAAAAGGTTATTTTTACGACCTTGGCAGTACCCAAAATACCAACCATATTCCCATCGGCATCCCTGTCAAACCTGGCACAAATCTCAACCGGAACTTTCTCCCCATTTTTTTTGATGACCTCCACCATCAGAATATCGGTTTTCGTACTGTTTTCCCCCATTGCTCTCTCCATCCCCTCCCTCTGCTTGAGATAGGACTGTGGTGTTAACACTTGCTTTACATTTATTCCAATTAACTCACCAGGTTCATAACCAAACAAATCTTTAACCGAAGGACTCACATAGGTTATTCTGTCATCAAATCCAACCTTCCCCAACACCACCACAACTTCAGTCTTATTCATTTTTCATATCGGCTTCCATCTTACTAAAAGGTTATAAAAGAATTTAAAGACCTCAACCACAAAAAACATCGAGATTGATAGCCCTATCGCAACCAGCCAATAGGTTAATTCTAGTTCTTTAATCTCAAAAAGCTGTCTGGTAAAAGGAGTTGTAAAAGGAATTATTTGCAGACCAAACCCGGCCGTGACAGCAACGATGAGCCATTTATTTTCAAAAAGATGGTTCTTCCAGAAAGGGATCATCAATGCTCTTACCGAAAAAACATATACTAGAGAATTCAGTCCTAGTGTCAGAAATGCTACTGAGCGGGCCAGGGTAATGTCGCCAGACATCTTATACACAACCACAAAAGATCCCAGAGCCACCAGTCCAGCAACCAGGCTGACAAACCCGATAAGAGCCACCATCCACTTGTTGACCAACCGTTCTCCCAACGGGCGTGGTTTTTCCTTCATAATACCTGCCCTTTTAGGATCAATCGTTAAGGAAAGGTTGGGAAAGCCATCAGAAACCAGGTTAATCCACAGTATCTGGATTGCCGTTAAGGGAAGAGGTAGTCCAAAAACAATGCCCCCAAAGACAACAAGTATTTCCGCAAAAGCATCGCTCAACAGGTATAAGATGATTTTTCTGATATTTTCAAACATGACCCGCCCTTCCTCAATAGCCCCGACAATGGTGGAAAAGTTGGAATCAAGAAGCACCAAATCAGCCGACTCTTTCGCCACGTCAGTAGCTTCACCCACAGCGATACCAATATCCGCTTCATGAAGAGCGGGAGCATCATTAACTCCGTCTCCCATCATGGCCACGATTTCCCCTTGTTTCTTCAACTCTTCCACAATCATCAGCTTCTGATCAGGCGTCGTGCGCGCAAACAGTCGAACAGTTTTTACTTTTTGTGACAACTCGTCATTGTTAAACCCCCTCAGCTCTTCCCCTGTAATAATTTGTTCTGGGGCAAGTGATATACCCAGCTCCGATAACACGAATTCAGAGGTTTTGGCATAATCCCCGGTGATTACAATCGTGCGAATGCCGGCTTCTTTAGCTTGCCCGAGAGCTTCTTTTACACCCAGGCGAACGGGGTCGGAGAAGGCTAGGATACCAACCCATACCAAATCGTGTTTAGCGTCAGAGACATCAAGCCCCTTTTTGCTTGACGGCACATCCCGACGGGCAAATCCGATCAACCTCTTCCCTTGTTTCGTCAAGTCGTTAATGACAGAGAGAACATCTTGCTCTTCTTTTTCGGATAAATTTGTCCAGCCCAGCAACAACTCAGGAGCGCCATTAACATAAAGTCTATTGTGGTCACCAGACCATTTGTGCAAGCTTGTAAAAAACCGTTCTTTTGAGGAAAACGGGATACTGTCAAACCTCTGGTGCTCGGAAACAAAGTCTCCGATTAAACTCCGGCCCCATTCAAAAGCGGCAATTACAATAGGGTCATCCAGGTCGTTTGCCAGAAGCGCCTGCTCTGCTAAATCATTTTTATCTCCGACATGGTCAACAACCGTCATTTTTCCTTGTGTAAGCGTTCCTGTCTTATCAACACAAATCACAGTAACTCCACCCAGTGTTTCTGCCGCCGCAAGCTTTCTTACTAGTCCGCGCCGCCTAAGTATTTTTTGCATCCCAATGGCTAATACCGCTGTCAGAGAAACGATCAATCCCTCAGGAATACTTGATACCGCCAAGGCAACCGAAGTAGTAAATACTTCCACCAAACTAAATCGATACACAACGCCGACAATAAAAACGATTGTGGTAAGCACGCCGATTATAGTCACCAACTGCTTACTAAAGCCCTTTAACTGCCTTTGAAGCGGCGTGTCCTCTTCGACCTCTTGTATTTGGAGAGCAATCTCTCCCATTTTGGTTTTCGCCCCAATGCTCTCCACCACCATAACAGCCTGCCCGGAAGCAACGGTGGTGCCCATAAACACGGGGTCGCCTTGGGCTTTTTTTACGGATGCACTTTCACCCGTTAACATCGACTCATCCAAATACAAACGATTGGCGCTGATCAATTTTCCATCTGCAGGAACTTTTACACCCTGGTTCAAGACAACAACGTCTCCAGTCACAATTTGGGGGGTCTCCAAGGTTTCTCGTTTACCCTCTCGGATTACAGTTACAGTATTTGCAACATAGTGTTTTAGGGCATGTAGGGCGTCGGTTGCTTTTCTCTCTTGGATAAAACCCAAGGTAGTATTCACAGCCACCGCCACAAGAATAATGACTGTATCTGGATAATGGCCGATCGCCAAGGTAACAAAACCAGCTAAAAGCAAAACATAAATGAGAGGATTTTTTAATTGCTGGATAAGCAGAGATAAGTTATCTGGAGGAGGTTTTTCTGGAAGGATATTAAACCCAAATTGTCGCTGCCTATCCTTTACTTCTCGAATTGATAGTCCTTGTAATTTAGGAAACACGGTTACAGCCCACTCCAAAAAATTAAGTTCTTATGTGAAGTTATTTCCGTGAACAAAAAGAGGCCGTAAAGCGCTAACATTGCCAGCCCTTCCCACCGTGATATTGTATTCTTTGTCCTAGCGAAGTAGTAAAAGATAAGTAAACCGACAATAAGAAAGGGTGAAACATTTAGTGAATTGGAGAAGTAAAGCGTCTGTTCAACCACAAACCTGCTGGCAATAAAGACTGACTTTATTGCCAGTCCCGATCCCACCCAAATGCCTGCAAACGACAATGCGTAAATGAGCGCGTGAATAACCATGGTTATCTTCCCTTTAGACCCGAAGCTCGCCACGAAACGCCCGAGCAGCATAGTAAGAGGGTGCACTGTTGTGATACACAAAGACATGGCCATAGCGGTGATCGGCAAAGAGGGCGCCGCCGAGTTTTCTAATGTCAGTTGGTGTTTTCACCCAGCTCGATGTTTTCGTATCGAAATTTCCGAAGTTCTGAAGCTCTCGATATTGTTCTTCCGTTAAAATCTCGATGCCCATGGCAGCTGCCATATCAATGGCGTTATTTTCTGGTTTATGTTCTTTCCTTGCCTCCCGCCCTTCACGGTCGTAACAAACATTTCTGCGGCCTTTTGGACTTTCCGGTGAACAATCATAAAAAACGTAATCCTGACCCACCACATCCGGCTCACCTCCGGTTCTTTCCATCTCCGAAAGCGACCACAATTTTTTAGAATTAGCTTCCAGCTTTGCTTGTACTTTAGCCCACTGCTGACCTTTATGGCGGTTCATGTTTTTCTCAAATCGGGCTTTCAATACTCCGAGCAGTTCTTCTTTGTTGACACTAATGTTCTTCATGCTTTTATATTATATTACCTCTTATGCTAGAGTTGGGTTGTATGAGGTTAACCAATGACAGTTATACAATTTTAATTGGCACTAAAAACTTCACCGAACTTAATTTTTAACAAATGAGTCTCAGAAATTGCTCTAAATCTAAATTAGACCATAAAAAAGCAGAATCAAAACAACAGCAGTGATAGCTGCGAAGATACCTACGGTTTTAACAAATAGGTTTACTGCTTCTTTTTTCTTTCCTTCAATAAAAAGCAGAAGCGGTTGATAAAAAAACAGGAACGCCATTACTGCAACAGAAAGGGTAAGCACAAATAAAAATGTGATTGGGGCGAAAAAGGTATCAGGCTTGTTCTTTAAAGGTTGCATCACGAAAGTCATTACAGTGACAACCAGGATAATGTACGCTGATGCGCTCAGGGCATTAATAACGGGATTCTTGGACATATATTAGCAGTACTTACTATACATCCTAAGTGATTGCATTTGGGAGTCTTCTAAATGGATTTCTGGTCGAGCTGCTTTAATGATGTCAATAGCCTCAGCAACCGTTTTCCCATTTGCGATTAAATACGCGGCTACCAATGTGGGTGAACGGCCATGCCCATACCGACAGTGGACATATACTTTTTTACCGCGCTTCGTCATATTCTCCATTAACGTCACCCCTGCCGCGAACTGATCCACAGACGGCGCTGTTTTGTCTGCCACCGGCAACCACAAATAAACCTCAACGTCGGGTGCCGCATCCTGCCGTTCCTTTTCCAGGTCAATTTCAGCAGTCACTCCCAGGTCAAGCAGAATTTGAATATGTGACCGATTAAGACAACAAAGGTTCGTTCCCAAAAAAACAAACTCCGTAATTTGACTCAAATCAAACTGGGGATGGTGTTTGTAATTCATAGTCCCAATGTAATCAGGGACTGTAATCAGTGTAATCAGTAATCAGGTAATCAGTAATCAGGGACGGGTTTCTAATCAGGGACGGGTTTCGGATACATTGATACATGGGTCCAATTTACTATATAGTGGACATCAATGCCCAGATTAGATCGGCCCCACTTCTCCAACCAATATTACCACGTTTTCAACCGAGGGTTTGATCGCAAAGAATTGTTTCTGGATGAGTCGGACTATTTAAGATTTTTAGAAAAACTTGAAGCGTCAATTCATAGGTTTGACTGGCTCATTTACTCTTACTGTCTTCTCCCTAACCACTACCACCTCCAGGTCCAAGTCAGAAACGATCCTCTCGGCCCAGTCCTCCACTCCCTCCAGACATCCCATTCTGTCTACTTCAACAAAAAATACAAACGTTCGGGAGCGGTATTTACCAACAGGTTTAAATCCATCCTCATCCAAAAAGAGGTTTACCACCTGGGTCTTTCAAAATATATCCACCTAAACCCCGTCAAGGCAGGGTTGTCTCCATCTCCGCAAATTTACCCCTACTCCAGTTATTCGGAAATAATTAACGAGTCAAAACACCAATACAAAATAATCGACAAAAGATCCGTCGAATCCCTCACGGGAACCAAATCCCTACTTCAATATCGTCAATTCATCGAAGAATCACCCAAACTCGACTACGACCCCAACCTGGCTGTCCGTGGCATTGCCGGCTCCGACCGCTTCCGTTTCCAGTTCGAATAACGTCCTATCTGGCTCCCCGCGCCTAGAATTAATATAACACTAGATTTCACTTCAGTCATCCAAGCATTTCAAGATTTGCGGTACATTGGGGAGCTAAGACAGAGGTGGGAAGAAATCAAGACACTTCAACCTAAGGCCGCAATCGCTCTAGCTTAGTAATTATTCCTGATTTTTATTGCCTCTTCGACTGCATCAGATATATAGCGTGATATCCAGTCGTATCTCTCTGTGCTGTTTGTACCCGCTGGGGTATAGCATTTCACCACCGATGACAACGATATTCCATCCCTACCAAGGGAAACGTACTCAAATGGGTTTTCTCCTTTGTTGGAAATATAACCGTCTTTATCCTTAAGACCATAAATGTGTATACCTACAACACCCATTCCGGCATTCCATGACTCCGATATTTCATAATTTATCCATTTTCTATTTGCAGTATTACTACCCACTAAAACAACTGTACACGAACGATACTTTATCTGTTCCTTTATCCACCTCTTTATTCCTTCTTCACCGCCCTTTTTAACTGTTTCCCAGTCGTTATCGGATG